>Ga0182030_10001659_pt1 | contig 46338 bp, 36 predicted proteins | sample 812S3MmetaG_FD_121299 | JGI IMG/M metagenome (GOLD analysis project Ga0182030, IMG submission 121299) | Permafrost microbial communities from Stordalen Mire, Sweden - 812S3M metaG (Illumina Assembly) | ecosystem: Environmental > Terrestrial > Soil > Wetlands > Permafrost | place: Sweden...
CCAATCACTCCAAGTGGCCCATTGCATGCGGGTCATGTTACTGGGGATCGCAGAATTAATGCTGGAGGCCCTTTCCACCTCGCAAAGTCCGTTGCTGCAAGGGAGATACTTGCCCAGCGACCATCCGACGGTTTTTGTCAGGGTGCCGTTGAATCTTCCGCACATCGCGCCGAAGGCCTTTTTGCCGGAGGACGCGATGGCGCCAAATTCGCTGGTAACTTTCGTCAGGTTGAATGGGTCGCTGTTATTGACTCCCGTGTCGTATTCGTCTGTCCATTGAAAGCTTTCGTTTTCCCACGGCTCGGAAAGATAGCTGGTGCCTTGTTCCACCCAAATCGTGTTGGTGGCGGTGGCGGCTTTAATGGCTTCCATGTTCGCTTCGCCGATGGTGTTGCGGACGTTAAAAAACATCAAGATGGGCTGCCCGTTGGTGACCGGCTCATGTTCGTAATTGGTGTCGCTGAAATATTGGTTTTGACAATAGACGATGTTGGTTTCGAGGTTGGCATTGCTCTCTCCCCCTGTAATCCCGTCCACAATCATAATGATATAGTGGAAATTCTTGTTGGTGTTGCTGCTGCTCGATAAATAGGCTTTTATTTTTTGCGTCACTCCATCCGTTCCGTCGGAAGCGTTCATGCCGTACCAGGACAGGATTATCCCATTGAAACCACGGCTTTCCAAATCAGAGATCATCGCGGCCACGTAAGTGGTCGAATTATTGGTTACTCCGATGGTGATGTGGGAACTGGTGCCGAACCAGCAAGTGCCGTTCGCGAACCAGCGCAGGTCGGGCCGGCTGGGAATGAGTGTGTGGACATCTGTATGGGAAACGTGCCCGGGCGTATTCGGATTCAACGACTCATCCATCAGGGTGGGATCGACGGGCATGGTCGTGCCATTCTGGTTGATCCAGCAATTGGTGCCAAAGTTCGCGGCGAAATTGGTTTCATTGTAGGCCGGATAGGCCGAGGTGTTATGATTGGTCAAGGAAGCCAGGGGCACGTTGAAATTTAATCCAAAGAGCGTCGTGGCTTGGACCATCAGGCACAGGATGATCCATTGGAATGCGCGTATTGGCCGATTCCGTTTTTGTTGGCAGCATGTAGCGTCCATGGTCTTCAATATGAGCGGTTCATTAAGTTTCCGCCCGCGTGAGGCGTCTCCCTGGGCCAAAATCAGACGAGCTTTGGATAAGTATCCTCTTTTGGCGTAATTTTGCCATCGTAGGATTATATGGTTGCAATTGGGGGCATTTTATTTGACCCGCAAAAAAAACTTGAAAATTTACAATTTTTGGCGGGGAATAGTTGTAACGTGTTGTCAAAAACAGACTTGTTTTGTCTGCAATGGAGTGTGCTGATTTATGAGAAAAATAGTTTTGGCATTGACGGTGCTGGCCTGGATTTCTTGCGCGCAGGCCGCGCCCCGAAACGGGGGGAAGCTCAAACACTTCCCACCGGAAGTGCGGCAAACGATCCTCGATCAATTGGGCGATGGGAGGATTGAGGAGGCGGTCAAAACCTCCGATGACGATGGGCAGGTAAATTATGAAGTGACGATTGACCAGGAAGGCAAGTCGCGCGATTTCACTTTTGCCGCTGATGGGAAATTGCTGGAAAAGGAGGTTTTTCTTGAGGAAATACCGGCGGAGGTCCGGAAAACGATCACCGCCACCGCGACCGGCATCCAACCCGGCAGCATCAACGAGAGCACCGACGAAAAAGGACTGACGAATTACGATGTCGAAATAGTCAAGGCCGGCGTGACGCGCGACTTTACGGTGGCGGCGGACGGGACGCTGGCCAGCATTCAGGTGTTTTTGGCCGAGGTCCCTGCCGGCGTCCAGAAAACCATTCGTGAGACGGTGGACAACGGGACGCTGGGAGACATCACGAAATCAACGGAGGATGGCGACACGAGTTACGACGTGGAAATGACAAAGGATGGCAAAAAGCGCGAGTTTTCCGTAAATACGGATGGGGAGTTGGAGAGCATTCAGGTCGGCTTGCAGGAAACTCCGGACCCTGTTCAGAACTCCATTCTGGCCCGATTGAAGGATGGCAAGCTCGATAAAATTGACAAGGAAACCGATGATGATGGCGGGTCGGTTTTTGTTGCGACCATGACCCAGAACGGGAAGACACAGGAGGTGCGCATTACGCCGAATGGGCATTTTGCGCCTGCCCAACCTTAACAGGCCGTTTAAAAACCACTCATTCCGGGGTATTTGGCCAAAAGGGTGTTACAGGTGTTACATTGTTGATTAATAGGTGTTTAGGGTGTTACAAAGAGCGTTACAGGGGTGTTACATGTAACGCCCCCCCTCGTCATTTTCAGGCATTTTGGCGGCTCAAGTCTTTTTGATGGGTATTTTGCCTGTTGCGGGCAACCGGCGATTGTGGGGTGGCGGAAATCCGCAGATTCAAACCGCAGACGGCGGTTTTGGCGTCCGGAGCAATCAATTCGGCTTCAACATCACCGGCAACACCAATATTCCTGTCGTGGTGGAATCCGCAGCAATCAGCAGAATTTTTAACCACGAAATACCGAAAATGATTTTTAATTTCGTTCGTATATTTGGCGTATTGCGTGGTTAAAATTCCTTTTTACCAAGATTTTGACCTTCTGAAACCGTATTCAACAGCGTTCCCGGCTTAGGAGACCGTTCAAAAACGATCCGTTCCCGTAGGAGACGACGTGAAGAGTCTCAAATTTCCTCGGAAACAAGGCCCAAATTAGAGACTCCTGACGTCGTCTCCTACTTTTTTAACGGGCTGTAAGCCCATCTGGATACGCTATCGCACATGAGTTTGAATTAGTATAATTTTCGTGATGCGTTCGACCTTTGCTTTCTTAATTGTCACTTTGGTCCTGGCTATCTGCTTCAGCGCATCGCCGCCCGCTGCCGGCAATCCTTACCGCCAATGGCAAAACGGCCCCTCGCATGACGAAAGCTTTTTCCCCATTGCCGTTTGGCTGCAACCGCCCACCCGGGCGCGCCAATATCTCGCCGCCGGGTTCAATACCTATGTCGGCCTCTGGCAGGGGCCGACCGAAGAACAACTGGCCAGTCTGAAAAAAGCGGGGATGAAGGTGATTTGCGGGCAAAACGCTGTTGCGCTGCAACACCTCAACGACCCCACGATCATCGGCTGGATGCACGACGACGAGCCGGACAACGCGCAGGAACTGGGGGCGGACAAAGGTTACGGACCGCCCATTCTGCCCGCTGCCATTCTCGCGGAATACCAGCGCATTCGCGCGGCGGATTCGACGCGGCCGGTCATGGTCAACCTCGGCCAGGGCGTGGCTTGGGATAATTACATCGGTCGTGGCACCCGCCGCAATCACCCTGAGGATTACGCCCAATACGTCAAAGGCAGCGACATTGCGTCGTTCGACATTTATCCGGCGGTTCATGGCGCTCCGGCAGTGGCTGGCAAACTGTGGTTTGTGCCTGAAGGCGTTCAGCGATTGGTGCAATGGGCCGGTCCGGATCGAATTGTCTGGAACTGCATTGAATGCACCCGCATTGGCAATCCGAGGCACAAAGCGACGCCTCAACAGGTTCGGTGCGAGGTCTGGATGTCGCTCATTCACGGCTCGCGCGGGTTGATCTATTTCGTTCACGAATGGACCCCGCGTTTCAACGAGTCCGCCCTGCTCAATGATCCCGAAATGCTCGCCGCCGTGACCGCGATCAACCGGCAAATCACCCGTCTCGCCCCGGTATTGAACAGCCCCACCATCGCGAACGCAGTCACGGTGCACTCGGAGAACCCCCCAGTTCCTATTGCCGTAATGGCCAAACGAATGGACGGCGCGCTGTACCTTTTCGCAGTCGGTATGCGCGAAGGGAAAACCACCGCGTCGTTCGGTCTGCCTGGTTTGTCGGGCGAACTGAAAGTGGAGGTGCTCGACGAAAACCGGACGCTGAAAACGGACCATGGCGTTTTCCGCGACGATTTCCAGTCTTGGGACGCGCATCTTTACAGAGTCCTTTCGCGAAACTCCTCATAGCTTTGGTTTCGGCGAGGCCCTGGGCGATCTGGTGGACATTCGTCGTGATGACGAAGGGTTGTTGTTAGACGAGGAACGGCTGCCCAGACGAGTCCGCGTCAGGAAGTCCCCCACTCCATTATGAAACGAACCATCAAGGTTTTTGTGGGACGTTCCTTTCAACGAGGCGCATTCTCGGCCGACCATTCCAGAAACAGCTTTTTGACCACGCGGTATTTTTCCGGGCTGGTGGCCTCGTATTGGTGACAATAAATGAACACGCCGTCGGCGGTCTTATGGCTGATTCCCATAACCTGCTCCACATACTCCGGCGAGGAATCGTTCAACTGCGAATGTTTGGTGGCATAGACATCCACAAAGACAGGCAGCGTGGAACCAAACCGATCGCGAATGCGGCCAATTTCTGCTTCCAGGGTGTCCCACTGGCTCAAATTGCGCTTGCCCGCCTCGTGGCGATAGGGAAACAGAATTCCGTCGACCAGCGGCCCGTATTCCCCTCCCAATTTCACCGTGACATGGCCGTAATAAAGACAGGGGACAAACGCCAGCCGGGGATTGATGTGGCGCGCGCTCGTCACCATTTTTTTGACGTACCCCAGGGTGAACGTGGAGGAACGATACGAAAAATCATCCAAACTCCAGGCAACCAGATTCGTTTCCCTCAGGCTTAATTTGGCAATCTCGACCGCCCAACGTTGATAGTCCAGCCGGAAAGGCTCCGAGAAATGGTGCGTATGCGGCGGACATTCGCTGGGCGGACAGAGCGTCACCCAAACCTTGATGTTGTTCTGGCGCGCCCTGGGCAGAAAAAGCTGCAAATCATCCCAATCATTGACAGCCCGCCAGACCAGGAAATTGTAAGTCCTGGCTTTTATGGCCGTCAATTCAGTGACAAGGCGCTCCACATCTACGCGGCCATCCGCCTGGCGGGGCTCTGCGTCGTAAGTGCCGTAAGCGCCCTTGACCGCGTTGATGCGCGCGGCCGCCGCATCGCCGGCGCCGGAACCGGAGGACAAGCATCCTGTTACGGATGCGAGGGCCGCCAAAAGGCCTAGAGAGTTGAGAACAGTTCTGCAAATGTGGTAATTCACCGTTTAGATAATAGAGGACGAATATCACCGGGACAATATTCAGTCGCAACCCCCGAGTTTTGCATACCAGGCACGAACCTCCTCCTTCCCCAGTCAATCAAAGAGGCCAATAAGTAAACCCGAAGCATCAATCGTGGCTGAAGAAGACCCATTGATTGCAACTACCCGCTGGCGCAAACCAATTTGGGCAGATACACTTTCGCCATGAGACTTGAACACCTTGCGTTGCAGGTACCGGACCCGGTGGCGATGGCTGATTGGTATGTCAAACATCTGGGTTGCACGGTGGCGAGGTCGGGCGGGCCGCCGAGCTCTGCACGTTTTTTGATGGCGGGCCCGGTTCTGATTGAAATTTATCACAACCCCGCCGCCCCGATTCCAGATTACAATTCCATTGATCCGCTACAATTGCATCTGGCGTTTGTCTCCGAGAATGTGAAGGCTGACCGCGACCGGTTGCTGGCGGCCGGCGCAAAATTGGTGGACGATTACTCCACCAACACGGTCGGAGATGAACTCTTGATGTTGCGCGATCCCTGGAGCATCGGGTTGCAATTGGTCAAACGCAACACTCCCATGTTGCGCTGAGCAGGGTATAAGCTCAGGGTTTAGGCCGGATCATTTCAAAACGGTCGCGAGTGTGGCAATACCAGTTTGGCGAGGCCATGCGGCCAATGAGAAAGAGTTTCTCGCCCCGAACGCGCTTTTTCTCCACATCGAATAAATCGTCACGCAGATGAACCCGTTTCACCATGCCGATCACGACGCGGTTATTTCCAACCAGAATGGGATACGCGCGATCAGCAAATTGACCTTCAAGATCAAGTTCCATGAAGTAGAATGGCACCACAACAGCAGCAGAGTCAACGTGCGCCAATGGCGGTGCGCAAATGGCGGGCGCGCGCTTTTTATTGTGAGAAACGGATTTGAACAGTATTTTTACTTTATGAGAAGTGTGGTTATAAGAAACGCCGCCGTTTTCCAGCCGACCAGGCGAATGGCGTTCGTTAGTGGTAAAACTGTTCAGGAAACGGGTAAAGCTGCGCTGACGCAGATGCCAGCTTGAAGGAGGGCCCTCTCCAGAATGGCAAGGTTTGGCCGCGACGCGTTATCTTAACCGTTCTGCTGCTTCTGCAATTGCCGCTGACGATTGGAGCAATCAAGAACGATCCGCCGCCAACACTCAACTCGAAAGTCCAGGCCCGCAGTGTGCTGCTGGTCGATGCTTCGAGCGGTGATGTTTTATTCCGCCGGAATCCCACCGAACAACTGCCGCCGGCCAGCACGCTCAAATTGCTGACCGCGCTGATCGTTTACGAGCGGACACAACTCAATGGCGAAATTGTCATCCGAAAAGCCGACACGCTCGTCGAGCCAAGCCGCATTCCATTGCGAGCCGGGGAAACTGTTCCGGTCAGAACGCTGGTGCAATCACTGCTTGTGGGTTCTGACAATGATTGTGCTCTGGCGCTGGCGAGGCACACGGGCGGTTCGGTGGAAAATTTTGTGGCCATGATGAATAATCGCGCTCGCGAGTTAGGCTGCAGCAACAGCGTGTTCAAAAATCCGAATGGGTTGCCCATGCCGGGGCAGGTCACGACCGCCTGCGATTTGCTCAAAATATTTAACGCCGCCATGGCCGTGCCGGAATTGCGCGAGATTTGCCGGACACCCCGCCTCACGCTCAGGACGGCCGTCGGCCAGCAAACGCTGAGAAATCATAACAAACTTTTGGGAGTGTACGCCGGCATGGGGCCGGCCAAGACCGGCTGGACATTCAGTTCCAAACATACTTTTGCCGCATCTGCGACCCGCGGTGGCCGCGAATTGCATCTGATTCTGTTGCATAGCGCGGACAAATGGACGGATGCCAAAACACTTTTTGATTACGGCTTTGAGCAGTTGCGCCGCAAAACGGATGAGCGCGCCCCAGGCCATCGCCAGAGCGCTGGAACAGCGGCCAATAAATAAATGGCAAAATTCGGTCGGCTATAAAAGCAGCGGTGTTTTTGGGATGGTCTTTTTAGCTCTTGGTCTTAATCTTAGTCATAATCTCAAACCACGCGAACCAGAAGATTGAGAGTGGGAGTCCAATTGCTTGAACGCGCCGGAAATAAGTGTTCTGATGCCGACCTACAATTATGCCTCGTTTTTACCCGAGGCAATTGAATCGGTCTTGGCGCAGGATTTCAAGGACTTCGAGTTAGTCATCATTGACGATGCCTCTTCCGATAACACCGCTGAAGTCGTCCAACCCTTCTGCGCCCGCGATGCCCGGATTCAATTTACCGTCAATCCCACCAACCTGGGCATGGTGCCCAATTGGAACCAAAGTCTCCAACGGGCCCGGGGCCGTTACATTAAGTTTTTGTTTGGCGACGACAAATTGACCGACCCACGAGCCCTTGCGAAAATGATGGCACTGCTGCGGAACAATCCCGCCGCCGTTCTGGCCACCACCGCCCGAACCATTTTGGATGAAAGCTCCAACGTGGTCGACATTTGGCGCCCATTGCCCGAGGGCTGCCATAACGGCCGGAAAATGATCGCACGCTGCCTGATTGAGAATGATAATCTGGTCGGCGAACCTTCTTCGGTCCTATTCCGCAAAGCGGATGCGCAACGCGGCTTTGACACTTCCTACCGGCAATTGGTGGATTTGGAGATGTGGTTCCATTTGCTGGAACGGGGCGATTTGATTTGCGGCCGCGAACCCCTGTGCGCGTTCCGGCGTCACACCGCCCAGCAAACCGCGATCAATAACGCGACCTACTCCATCAAGGAGCAGTTGATGCTCGTGTCGGCCTACGGTGCGAAGGCTTGGATTCCGCCACGGCAGCGGCGCGATATTCTTTATCGTGCGCGCCGCGGATTGCGCCGAGATCCCGGCGCCAGGACGCAGTTTCTTGAACTGGAGCGGCAGTACGCGAGCGGTGACGGCCCGCCGGAATATTTTGCGGCGGGGCTGAAATATGCCTTCGTCCGCCCGTTGGAAAATCTAAAACGTTCATGGCAAAAACGCCGGTCGAGTCGACCGTCCAATAAAAAGATGTGAAGAAACACCTTGTCAGCTTTGCCACCGCTGAATTCCGGGACAGCCAGAGGAAGTTGATAAAGTCCGCGAAAGCTTTTGGTATTGACAACGTTTTCTCATATACGGGAAGGAAAATCAGAAAAACCGCGTTTTATGCCGCGCATAAGCAAATTTTAGACTGCGAACGGGGCGCCGGCTACTGGCTGTGGAAACCCTATTGTATTCTCGATGCAATGTCCCGGGTCAACGAAGGCGACATTATCCTTTATGCGGACGCCGGCGCCGAGGTCATTGCTGATTTGTCTCCGTTATTTGATTTATGTGTCCGCCAGAATGGAATTGTGCTTTTTCGGGCTCATGGCCATCTCAACAGACTTTGGATCAAGCGGGATTGCTTTGTCCTGATGAATTGCGATTGCGAAAAATATTGGAATGCCGAGCAAGTCTCAGCCGGCTACGGGTTCTTTCTCAAAAATGATCGGGTTAAAATATTTTTGCAGGAATGGCTGAATTACGCTTGTAACCCGGCGATTATTACAGATGCTCCCAATGTGGCCGGTTTGCCTGATCTTCCGGAGTTTAAAGACCACCGCCACGATCAGGCCATCTTGTCGCTTTTGGCTGCGAAGCATGATGTTCCCGTCTTTAGAAACCCTTCGCAATGGGGTGAGCCATACAAGGAAGATCGGCGCTACATGAAGAATGGAATTCTAAATTCCCCCTATGACACAGTATTTAACCTTCATCGCACCAGAACCAAACTCTCGTTAGCGAACAGAATTAAGAGCCTTTTAACGCTGCAGTAAAAAGTTCATCCATTTTTATCGGCGGGCGTGGCGCCGCCAACGAGCTTCGAAAACCAGCCTTTCTCGGACGGTGGTTCCTTTTGTTCGGCGCGCTTGCCAAGGTAGCGGCTTCGAGCATCGCTCGCCGTATAGGTTTCATCCCATAATCTCAGCTTCGCGTCGCTGCTGGTGCCCCGGCCGGCGCAATCGACGTGGAACGTTTTCTTTCCGTTATCCACGATCATAACGGTGAAGCCTTTGTGGTAATTCCTCTGATTCAGGTTTCTGGTCTGGTAAGTTGAAATCAGGAATTCGTCGGTGTCGTAACCTTTGAGCACATTTTGCCAATGCGCGGCGGGAGCGCAACGGAAGCAACTATTGGCTCCGCCCAGACTCCCCGGCGGAGCATCCGCCTGGATGTGGACGTTTCCATCGTCAAGCAATACTTGACTGGGATGGTGGGCGCCGCACCCGGTGAAGACACCATACCGCAGCCCGTTGGGGGAAACGGCCCCGTAATAAGTCTCCATGGCTTTGAGCATGCATCCGATCAACCCTTCCTGGAACCCAAGATCGTCTTCGATCATGCAGATATAGTCGGGGCAAAACATCTCCTGGCCCACGAAAAGGCACATATTTCTGGCGTGCGCCATGGATAGATTGTCCGACAGTATGAGAAAAAAGTCGTTATCCTTGTTAAGACTGCGCAAAAAATCCCATTTTTCATCGCGCCCCTTTACGCTGGAATCATGCACGATAAGCGCGGCGTCGTTTCTTCTTGTTTCCTCGATAACGGAAGGAAGTGTCTGCCGGACAACCGCCAACTGCTCAAATGTTGGATAAATGGTGAGAAATTTCGTCTTTCGCATCAATTCTTTCGCTTGGGCCGCATCGCCTGGAATAGCTTTCCCACGCCGCGCCGGACCCGGCCCTTGGCGGCGCTTTTCTTGGAAGTTGACTGGCGGGTGTCAATCGCGATGGTCGTTGCGACATCGGTTCCTGAATCCAGCGGATGCCGGGTATGGACGATTTCAACTTGCGGAAAAAACTTGCCGGCAACGGCCGCCTTAAAATCCGGCAAAACCGAGTAGAACAAGTTCCCGCCGAATTCCAGGACACATTCATAGCCCGCAGGCATCAGCTTCTCATCCAGTTTTCGACGGTGTTCCGGGCTGTCGGATTCCACCACCAATACCGACGGTGCGTATCGCTTCAGATCCAGTCCTTTGAGCGCCTCGACTTCGTATCCCTCGATGTCAAGCGAGAGCAGATCAATGGCCCCGACGTGGTGTTCCTTGAACAGGGTGGTGAGAGTTCTTTTTGACACCGATTGCGGTTTGAATCCGGTAAAGTAACCCGGATAATCCCGCGCAAACTTCTCCTCCTTGGTTGGATCCAGCGACGAAAGGCTGCCGCGAGCATTGGCAAAAAAGACGGCCTGATCTTCGTCCGCTTCCCCCACCGCGCAGTGAATGATTGCGCTTTTGGGCCGATTGGTCCGAAGCAGCGCTATGTAATCCTGATGAGCTTCAACGCAAATACCTTTCCAGCCTTTCAACTCAAAATGATAAGTATTGCTGAATCGTTTGCCGTCGATGCAGCCGATCTCCACAAAAAAACCCTCGTGGCCGGTAAAATACCGGCTCAGTAGAAAATCTTCCCCGTGTTGACTGTAGTAGGATTCGCTCACGCCGAGCATGATTTAAGTGGCAACGGCGGGCGCCGGGCAAGCTCAAACTTGCGACTTGACCCCCCGCGCCGAAAATGGCGACGATGACTTATGGCTTATGACCAAAGAACGGATCGGAAAAATCCGGGACTGGCTCCGGAGGACGGTTCCATCGGCATAATCGACGAGGCGCTGATTAAAGAATTTACGGATAAGCCGGATTTTCCCTACCTGGTCAGCTTCCCCAGAACGGGCAGCCATTGGTTGCGGATGTTGATGGAACTTTATTTTGAGAAACCAAGCCTGGTTCGCGCCTTTTATTTCAAGAACCCGCGAGACTTCACCTGTTATCACTGGCATGACGAAGACTTGAAGCTGCGCCGGCGCAATGTCATCTACCTTTATCGCCATCCCGTCCCGACGATCTATTCTCAACTCAGCTACTATCAGGAAAACCCCAACGACCGCGACCGCGTCAGTTATTGGTCTGCTCTCTACGGCCGGCATTTGAAAAAATGGCTGATGACAGATAATTTCACGACGAAGAAAACGGTTGTGACTTACGAAACGCTGCGGGCGGAACTCTCCAGTGCATTTCAACGAATTTGCCGGCATTTCGATGTTCCATTCAATAAGGCGAAGCTGCTCGCTGCCAGCCATCAGGTGACAAAGGAAACCCTGAAAAGAAAGACCGGCCATGACCAGCAGGTGGTAAACCTTTCCCAAGCCTACGAACGGGATCGCGAAGCCTTCCGCGTCCAACAGGGCGGATACGTGATGGAAACTGTCATGGCCCAGGACAATGCCTTGACTTCATTCTTTCAGTAGCACCCGGCGCCTCAAAGCAGTCGAGCCCATTTCCAACGCATGTATATTTCACCGCGCTGCCAATGAAATCAGAAAAGAAACCGATGCAATGCTTTCCCCAGTACGACAAGCACTGGCGCAGGATTTTTACGTCGTGGCTCGGCGGGCGCGAACCGGTCAATGCGCTCGAAATTGGAGCGGCAGACGGTCAAAATTCCCTCTGGCTGCTCCGCCATCTCATGGCTCATTCTCAGTCGCATCTCACTTGCACCGATTTCTGGCAGCCAGTCTGCGGCGACCACGCCTATCCCCATGAGCTCGATGCCGCCTTTGTGAACTTCCAAAAGAATTGCCGGGCCAGCGGCAAACCCGATCGCATAACAGTCATCCAAGGCGACCCTGCCGACGTCCTGCCGGCGCTGCCCGACGCTTCGTTCGATTTAGTCCATATCGGCGGTGTTCGCAGTATGGCGGGTGCTTATTTGGATGGCTTGTCCGCTCTGCGTCTGGCCAAACCCGGCGGCATGGTTCTTTGGGACAATTATTTCAGTTCCGACTCAGTCAAGACTGGAGTTGGCCTGGCCTGCCAATCGATGGAAAACGCGATGGAACGCGTCGGGAACACAGCCGTCTACCGCAAGCCCCTGACACAACCGTCTGCCGGGAAACGCAAAATTGTCGGTCTGGTCCCCGGCCGCAATGAAGAGCTGCGAATTAAGTTTTGCCTGCTCGCCCTGGCACAATTTACCGATGCCATCGTCTATCTCGACGATTGCTCGAGCGATCAGACCGCGGCGCAAGTCGATCAGATCGCCCGGGACTGCCGTGTCGAACGCATTATTCGCAAGCCTCAATGGTCCCGAGACGAACCGGGTGATCGGAACCGTCTGCTGCAAGCCGGGCGCGAAATTGGCGGCACCCATTTTATCGTTCTGGATGCGGACGAAGCATTCACGGCCAATTGCCGGGATCAGCAGATGCTGCGCTCCCTTGTCCTTTCGTTAAAACCGGGAGAACAACTGGCGATGACTTGGATTCAACTTTGGCGCAGCCTGGATTACTTCCGTCACGATTCGTCGATCTGGACCAATAATATCAAGTCCATTGCTTTTGGCGACGATGGGCTCTGTTCTTACGCATCGGATTTTATTCACACGCCGCGAGTCCCGGCCAGCCTTGCCGGCGCGCGCGTGACGTTTCCCGGCTACGAATTTGGTTTGCTCCATTTCCAATTCGTCAATTGGCCGAACCTTCTCCTCAAGCAAGCTTGGTATCGTTGTCTCGAGCGGATTCGTGATCCAAAAAAACCCGTCCGGGACATCAACGACATTTACGCGCCCAGCAAAGACGAGTCAGCCTTGGAGTTGAAGCCTGTTCCGCGCCGCTGGCTGGCCTGCCCGTTTTTCGATCCGGCCGTCGTGAATGCACCCGATTTGTGGCGCAAAGACCAGATCGAATCGTGGTTTGATCAATACGGTTTGGAGTTTTTTAAAGACCTGGACATCGGCGGCGTCGGCTGGCGTCGGCGGGCGGAAAGCGGCGCCGCGCAGGAAAGTCCGTCCAAGGTCCGGCCGGCCCCGCGAGTTTCCGTCATAGTCTCCGCCTGCAACAGCGAGCGATTCATTCGCGGGTGCCTGGAGGACTTGGAAGCGCAAACCATCGCCAGCCAGTTGGAAATTATTGTTGTCGATAGCGGTTCCGATGAAAATGAAGGCGCGATCGTCAAAGAATTCCAGCGGCGCCACAATAATATTGTTTACTTGCGCACGGAGCGCGAGACGGTATACGGCGCCTGGAACCGCGGCGTTGGCGTGGCCCGCGCCCCCTATCTTACCAACGCCAACACCGATGACCGTCATGCTCCGGACGCATTGGAAAAAATGGCGGCGGCCCTCGACCACGACCCTTCCGCCGATGTGGTTTACGCCAATTGCGCCGTCACCCAGGTCCCCAATGCGACCCTCGCCGCCGCGCCCATCCACGGCTATTTTCGCTGGCCTCCGTTTGATCGGCGCCTGCTTTTTTCGGTCTGTTTCATCGGACCTCAACCCGTCTGGCGCCGTTCGCTTCACGACCGCTTTGGGCTGTTCGATGCGCAACTGACCTCCGCGGGCGATTACGAATTTTGGCTCCGCATTTCTCACCGGGCGCACTTCATTCACCTGCCGCAAACCCTGGGTCTTTATTTGGACCATGCCGCCAGCATCGAACACGCCTCCCCGCAAAAGAGCCAGCGCGAAGCGGAGGCGGCCCGGCGACGGCATTGGCCAAAGGAATGGGGGCCAGTCGCGAAACCCGACGGAAACTTTTTCCAGAGAACGGAAAATTTTCCAGAAATAAAAGTGGCTCCGTTGCCGGCAAAAATCGCTCCAACAGTTTCAGTAATCATCCCGACCCATTCCCGGCCGGAAATGTTGCGGGACGCCATCGAGAGTGTCCTGGCACAAACATTTCAGGATTTTGAGATTATCGTGGTCAACGATGCCGGGCCCGACGTCTCGGCGATGGCCTTTTCTTCCGGCGGATCAAAAATCATCCATTTACGCCACGACCAACGGCGCGAGCGCTCCGCTGCGCGCAACACCGGTCTGACTGCGGCCCGTGGAAAGTACGTCGCTTATCTCGACGACGACGATATTTTTTATCCGGATCATCTGGAAAAACTCGTTTCGGTCCTTCAAATCACCGGAAAAAAAATCGCCTACTCCGACGCTTGTACCGCCCACCAATCACTCCAAAACGGGCATTATAAACTCAGCCGCCGGGAGTTTCAGCCCACCCCGAATTTCAGCTTCGCCCGCTTGCTGGCCGCAAATTTTATTCCGATTCTCTGTCTGCTGCATGAAAAAAGCTGCCTGGAGGCCACCGGCGGTTTTGATTTGCAATTGTCCACTCACGAAGATTGGGATTTATTAATTCGGCTGTCGCGCCATTTTGATTTCGTCCATTTGCAGAGCGTGACTTGTGAATTCCGTCTGCGGCACGATGGCAGCAGTACCACCAGCGCCAATGAGAAGGATTTCTTCAGGACCGCCAAATTAATTTGTGATCGTTACCGCATCTACGCCGGCCGTAACCGCGAAATAATGCGAAGACAGCGCGCGCTGCTCGACCACTTGCGGCACCGCAACAAACCGACTCCAAAAGACGGCATCGAATGGATCGGCTACCGCGTCATGCGCCCTTTTCAAAATCTAAATCGCTCGCTCCGCAAGCGTTTGTCCAAAGAGGAACCATAGTCCCGTGAACCCGCCCAAAATCAGCGTCCTGATTCCCACTTACAATTACGCCCGCTTTTTGCCGGAGGCGATTGAATCGGTGCTGGCACAGGAATATCGCGACTTCGAACTGCTCATTGTGGATGATTGTTCCGCAGACGCCACCGCCGCCGTCGTCCAACCCTTTTGCGCCCGCGACCCCCGTGTTCGTTTCTCGGCCAATGCCGCCAATTTAGGCATGGTCAACAATTGGAATCACTGCCTGCAAGAGGCCCGGGGCGAATACATAAAGTTCTTATTTGGCGATGACCGGCTCTGCCACCCCGGGGCCCTTGGCAAAATGGTCGCGCTGCTGGAGCGCCATCCTTCGGCCACCTTGGCGGCTTCGGCCCGCGTCATTCTTGATGACAAATCCAAAGTGCTGGATGTGTGGCGTCCGCTCGCTGACGGCGCTCACGATGGCCGGAAAATCATCACCGAATATTTAATGGAGAATGGAAAAAACCTGGTGGGCGAACCGTCGTCGGTCTTGTTTCGCAAATCGGATGCCCGGCGCGGGTTTGATCCGCGGTACCGGCAAATCGTCGATGTGGAAATGTGGTTTCATTTGCTGGAGAAGGGAGACCTGGCCTATACCCGCGAACCGCTTTGCGCGTTTCGCTGCCATCCGCTTCAGCAAACCGAGCGCAATGCTGCCAGCGGCGTCGGATGGAGGGAACACGCCCTCTTTTTTTCCAGCTACGCTGTCCAATCCCGGTTCCCGCGCCAAGTCGTTTTTCCCCTCCTGTTCCATCTGCGCCGTTTGCGCCGTAAAAACCCGGATGCGGATACTCCCGTCATGCTGGAGTGGCAGCGCCGCCTGGCCGCTCGCTGGGGTCGAAATTGGTACTGGCATTACTCGCTTTATTGCCTCCGTTACAGACTGACGAAGCCGCTGCGCAATCTGGCCCACTCCCTGCAAAAACGTCAATTCCGCCGCCAGTTCCGTCCCGGCTGACAGCGTGTTTTAAAACGCAGTCTCACGCCGCTTTGACCTTGATCTTGTGCCCCTTGATCTGGGTGCGGTTGAGTTTGGCGATAATCGCGTTGGCATGCTCGGCCTCGACATCCACGAAGACATGCCGGCTGCGGATGTCCACCGTGCCCACAATGTTGCCGGGCAGGCCGGTTTCTCCGGAAATGGTGTTGACGATGTCGTTCGGAACAATGCCCATTTCCTCGCCGATATTGATCCATAACCGCTTTTGAAAAGGTTGGGTGCGCGGTTTGTCCTTCGGCTTGACCGCGGTTTTAATGGCCGCGGGTTTGACCGGCTCCTTGGGCGCGGCTGGGCGGACAACTGCCGGGGACGGCGGTTTGGATGAAGCACGACTCACGGGTGTTGCCACGACAGCCGGTTTTGCTTCGACCGCTGGTTTTACAACGGCCACGGGTTTTGCAACGACCGCAGACGCAACGGGAACCGGCGCGACAGGCGGCAGCGGGCGATGTTCCGGACGGGGCGGGCGTTCCGGCTGTGGAGCCCTCGGAGCCGAAAGCGGCGCGGGACGCTCCGACCGGCGTTCGGAAAATTGCGGAGAACGCGCGGGACGTTCCGTCGCGCGGTCCGGACGCGGCTCGCGATAAGCCGGGCGGGGCGGGCGTTCGGCGCGCGGGTGTTCCTCCGGACGCGCCGCGGCTTTGGCGGGCGCGGCGTCGCCAAACTGCAATTGATGAATGAGGGCGGAGGCAATGTCAGTCGAGGCAAAACCTTCTTCAAGGAGACGTTCGATAAATCGATCGTGGCGCTTGTATTTGCCGGCGGCAAGAATGGCGCGGAGCTTGTCCAGAAAAACCATTTCGCGCGCTTCCTCAACTTCGTTGGCGGTGGGGGGCTGCCCGCGCTGAATGCGCACATTGGTGTAACGCTCGATGTTGCGAATTTGAAAAACCTCGCGCCCGGAAGCAAACGAGATGGCGCGACCGCTGCGGCCTTGGCGCCCGGTGCGCCCTATGCGATGGACATAGTCCTCGCCGTCATAAGGCAGGTCGTAATTGAAAACGACCTGGACGTCGTCCACATCAATGCCTCGGGCGGCAACGTCAGTGGCCACGAGAAAATCGATGCCCGATTTGCGGAATTTCTGCATGACACGGTCGCGCATCATCTGGGTCATGTCGCCGTGAAGGCGGTCCGCCGAATAACCCTGGGCGTTGAGGTGATCGACCAAATCATCGACCATGCGCTTGGTGTTGCAAAAGATGATGCCGATCTTGAGATCATGAATGTCGATGAGCCGGGTCAGCAAATCACCCTTAAAGCGGCGGTCCACTTCGTAATAGACTTGTTCCACGGTGGGGACGGTGAGCGCCTTCTGCTCGATGCGCACCTGCTTTGCCTCGCGCGAGTATTTTTCGATCAACTGCTGGATGGAGCGCGGAATCGTGGCGGAGAAAAAGACGGTCTGCCGTTCTTTGGGCGTGGATTGAAGGATGAGTTCGATGTCGTCGCGGAAACCCATGTTGAGCATCACATCCACTTCGTCGAGCACAACCATTTTTATCGTGGCAAGCTTGAGCGTGCCGCGGCGCATGTGATCCATGACGCGGCCTGGCGTGCCGATGACAATATGGGCGCCCTGGCGCAAACCGGTCAGTTGACGGTCGTAAGATTGGCCGCCATAAACGGGCAGGGTGTGAAGTCCCCGCTTGAATAGCGCCAGCTTATGCACTTCCTCCGCCACCTGGATGGCCAGCTCGCGCGTTGGGCAGAGGATGAGCACTTGCGTATCGCGCCGGGTCACATCGACTTTTTCAATGGCCGGCGCGGCGAAGGCGGCGGTCTTGCCCGATCCGGTTTGCGACTGGCCTACGACATCTTTTCCCGCCATGAGAAGAGGGATGGCCTCGGCCTGGATGGGCGCGGCCTGCTCGAAGCCGAGCTGGTCAATGGCTTTCAACAATTCGGGCGACAAGCCCAGTTCAGCGAATAATTTTGGCATCCTGTAATTCTTTCAACAAACGGACACCCTAACGCCGGATACCAGTTAAAGCGATGAAACAATCAATATTTCTTATTGGAAGATTTCCGCGAAGAATTGCCTCATGGCCTCCCACGACCGCTTGTCCGCCTTTTCGTTGTAAGCCACGCCCTTGGAATTGTCGTGGCCGGCGTCGGGCTGGGTGAAGGCATGAACCGCCCCGCCGTAGAAGATAATTTGCCAGTCCACTTTGCCCGAGCGCAATTCGTCTTCAAACGCCGCGATGTCCTCCGCTGACGAAAAGTGATCATCCGCGCCGTGGCAAACCAGCACCTTGCACTTGATGTTCTTGCCATCGGAGGGCGTGGGCGAATCAAGTCCGCCATGAAAGCTGACCACGCCCGCAATGTCCGCGCCGCTACGGGCCAATTCAAGGACGGTGGTCCCGCCAAAACAATAGCCAATGGCAGCGATGCGATTTTGATCCACTGATAGTTGCAGCCGCAAGGCAGCCAAACCGGCCTTAACCCGGTCGCGCAGAAGCTGGCGGTCACCTTTGAATTTACCGGCCTGAGCGCCTGCCTCGCGGGTGTTTTTTGGCCGAACTCCTTTGCCGTAAATGTCGGCGCAAAAAGCGACATAGCCGAGTTGGGCCAGCATTTCCGCGCGCTTTTTCTCGTAATCCGTCAGGCCCATCCATTGATGCACGATGAGAACGCCGGGCCGCTTGCCTTGCACCCCGTCATCATAAGCCACACAGCCTTGCAGAGTGGTGTCGCCTTGTTTGTATTCTACATTTTCGATACGGATGGCGGCGCGCGCGGCAAAGGCGGTCGCCGCCAGCAACGGAAGGTAAAATAATTTTGTCATACTTCTAAACCAATAAACCTCCGCTAAAAAAAGGCAACCGCGTTTGCTGTTTACTCGGACGGAAGCCACAGTGCGCCGAAGATTCTCTGCAGGTTAGCCTGGCCGATCAACACGCCCGAGCCGATCAGGATCATGGCAACCCAAAAGGTGCGGGTAATCGGCTCATCCAGGCAAAAATGCGCCCACGACATCGTGCTGATGGGAACGAGATTGTTGAAAAGATAAACTTGACTTGTTTTCCAGTGGCGCAGGGCGTTGTTCCACAGCGCGAAGGCCGCCACGCCGCCGCCCAGAATACAAAAGAGCTGCACCCAGGCCAGGTCGGCGCGCCAGGAAATATGGCTGAACGAAACTTCGATGAGCGCGACCGGAGTCAACAATACGCCCGACCGCCAAAAAGTTTGGGCCGTAATTTCCGCGCCGGACAAATCGCGCCCGAGCACGCGGCATTGCCGTCCAAAAAGGGTCCAGAGCACGCTGCACACCAAACCCAGGATTTCGCCGGTCAGCCTGGTTGTGCCATGCCGCAGCATGGGCCAAAAGAGAAAGAGTACCCCGCCAAAAGCCAGGGCGGCCGCGCCGTAGCGTTGGGCGGACTTCCAATCGCGCTGCGGCGGCCCCTCCCACAACAAAGCCCACACCGGCGAAGCGCCCAAGTACAACGCCACATGCGATACCGAGGTCAATTTGAGCGCCGTATTGAATGCGATGATGTAAAGGGCCATGGTCAAACCAGTCCGCCACCACAACTGGCGCTTTAACGCGGGCGACAGCGGTTGGGCAACGCCGAACAGCCGAGTCCAGCGCAACAGAGCCAGCAGGACCAAACCGGCCAGCAAAAAACGGGTCGCGCCAATCGTCACCGGCGGCCAATCCCTGACCAGAAATTTGACGCCGGCATTGTTGGCTCCAAACAAAAAGACCGCCAGCAAGAGACCGCCGGCCAGTGCGCCGTTATGGGGCTTGCTTTGCACGCGCACAACAATCCCCCATCTGAGCAAGCCAATCAATGCCCTTTCAATCCATTCAGCATTCCGTAGAAAATGAGCACCACCACAATCAGCATAAACACCGCCGCGACGATGGCAAACATTGGACCACCGCTTTTGGATCGTAAGACAGGAGGAATCAGCGCCGCACTTAAAGGATCAAAATCGGGAGGTTCATACTGCTGAAACAATTGACCGCAGCAGTTGCACTTGGTCTGGGGTTCACATGCCAAATGCACGACCGTTCCGCAATGGGCACAGTATTTTCCCTCATTCGCAAACACTATAATTTGCCCGCAAACCTTGCATTTGTTGCCTGCGATTTGAATTCCGCCCATTTAACTTTAAATCATAAAGCAGCGGTTCATTTTTTAAAGCACAAAACCCAGATTATGAATTGGATTTGGACCGGATGGCGACTTGATTTATCCGCCGGCTCTCGTACCCTTGCCTGCAAGTGTTGCTATGCAATTGAATAATGACGAAATTCGCCGCTATTCGCGTCACCTCATTCTGCCGGAGGTCGGATTGGCCGGTCAAAAGAAGATTTGCTCCACCAGTGTGGTCTGCATCGGCGCAGGCGGCCTTGGCTCGCCCATCGCCATGTACCTGGCCGCCGCCGGCATCGGTAAAATCGGCCTGGTCGATTTTGACACGGTGGATTTTTCCAATTTGCAGCGTCAGATCATTCACGGCACCGGCGACGTCGGCCGCCCCAAATGCGAATCCGCCAAAGCCACCATCCAACGCATCAATCCCAATGTCGATGTCGTCCTGCACAATACCGCCCTCAATAGCGGCAACGCCCTCGACATCCTGGCCCAATACGACATCGTCGTGGACGGCACCGACAACTTCCCAACGCGATACTTGACAAACGACGCCTGCGTTCTGCTCAAGAAGCCGAATGTTTATGGTTCCATTTTCCGTTTCGAGGGCCAGGCCAGCGTCTTTGCTCCTCATTTAAACGGGCCTTGCTATCGCTGTTTGTATCCCGAACCGCCGCCGCCCGGCCTGGTGCCCAGTTGCGCGGAAGGCGGCGTGCTGGGAGTTTTGCCCGGCATCGTCGGCTGCATTCAAGCCACGGAAATTTTAAAACTCGCTCTGGGCAAAGGCAGTTCGCTCATTGGCCGGCTGCTCCTGTTCAACGCTCTCGAAATGAAATTCCGCGAGCTTCGGCTTCGCCGCGATCCAAAGTGCCCGCTTTGCGGCGAGAACCCCACCATCACCAAGCTGATTGATTACCAGCAATTTTGCGGCATCGCTCCCGAACCCGCCGTCCCGGTGGCGAATCCCGACGAAGTCACCGTCCATGAAATGAAACAGGCGCTGGAGGACCCGAAACTCGGCATCAAAGTCATCGACGTGCGCGAGCCGGACGAATATCAAATCGCCCATATCAACGGCGTTCCGCTCCTGCCGCTCAGTGTTTTGTCGCAACGCTTCACCGAACTGGATCCGAACCAGCGGATTTTTATTCATTGCAAAAGCGGCGTGCGTTCCTTGAAAGCCGTGTATTTTTTGCGCGAGCAGGGTTTCAAGTATTTGAAAAGCGTCAAGGGCGGCATCAATGCCTGGTCAGACGAAATCGACGCCAATGTCCCCAAATATTGAACTCATCAACACTGGCAGTGAATTGCTTTTGGGGCGCGTCCTCAATACGCACCAGCAATGGATTTGCCGCCAACTGGCCGACCGCGGTTACGAAGTCACCCGCCAGGTTTGTGTGGCGGACGACGGCCCCTCGATTCAAGCCGCTGTCCGCGAATCCCTGGCCCGCGCTGACCTAGTTTTGACAACGGGCGGCCTGGGACCGACTTCGGACGACATCACGAGGGATCTCATCGCCCAATTGCTGGGACGCCCCCTGTCGCTGGATGCGGACGTGCTGGCGCGCATCGAATCCTACTTTACGCAGCGGAAGCGGCCCTTGCCGGCCAGCGTCAAAATCCAGGCCCAGGTTCCGGCGGGGGCACGTGTTCTGACCAATTTTCACGGCACCGCTCCGGGTCTGGCCATCGAAATCAATCCCAATCCATTCCGAGAGGACAAAGGCCGAAGCTGGCTCGTCCTTCTGCCCGGTCCGCCCCGGGAATTGCGTCCCATGTTTTCCGAGTCGGTGCTTCCGCTCCTGTCCAAAGAATTTCCGCTCGATCGCCCCTTCGTTTGTCGCACCTTGCGCACGACCGGTTTGGGGGAATCAATGGTCGAAGAAAAAATCGCCGGCCCGCTGCAATCGCTCGTGCAGGACGGACTGATATTGGGCTATTGCGCGCGCATTGGCGAAGTGGACGTGCGCCTGGTCGCGCATGGTAAGACGGCTGAAGCCCAAGTCAGTCAAGCCGAGAAAATTGTCCGCTCCTTGCTCGCCCCGATTATCTTCGCCACCGGCGATGCCACGCTGGAGTCAGTCATTGTGGATTTGCTGACCCGGCAAAAGAAAACGCTCGCGCTGGCGGAGTCCTGTACCGGCGGATTTCTTGCCCATCGCATCACCAACGTTCCCGGCGCATCCGCCGTCCTGACCTGCGGCTTGGTGACCTACAGCAACGACGCCAAGAAGAATTTGCTCGGTGTCAGCCATGAAACTTTGCGCGAGCATGGCGCAGTCAGCGCGGAGGTCGCCCGGGAGATGGCTGAAGGCGCGCGCCAGCGGCACGCCACCGATTACGCACTGGCCGTTACGGGCATTGCCGGCCCGGGTGGCGGCAGCGAGGAAAAACCGGTCGGCACCGTCTTCATCGCTCTGGCCGGCGGTCCACCAACGATTGTGGAAAAACGATTCAATCCCTTCGACCGCGAAACTTTCAAATTCATCACCTCACAGCAAGCGCTGGATCTGCTGCGCCGCACCGTGCTCGGCGAGTAACAATCTTTTGCCGCATTGGTCATATTGCCCCCCCTCAGTCCTATTTCAGTCCCCAAATAGTTTCTTCAACTTCTCTCGCGCCGCGTCTTCCCGTTTCGTGATTTTTTCCTTGGCCACAAAGGCGCGGCTGGCCATTTCGAAATATTCGCAAAAATTGCCGGCGTCCTTTTCCATCACCGGATCGGCCCGCCGATCCCGGCATTGGTGGGCCACGCGCGGATCGTAGCTGACGCAGTTCAGACAGACGCGCAAATCGGCGTAGCAACTGTGGCAGGTGTCTCCCCGGCCGGGTTGGCCGGGCAACGTCCATTCCCAGCCGCAATTGTGACAATGTCGGGTTCCAGTCATCGCAGCAATTTACCCGATTGCCAGCGCGTTGCCAAAGAGGATTTTGCAGCCGCGCTTCACCCGGCGTGGAACAGTCTCATCATCATAAAAATGCAACTTAAATATTTTTTAATTTGCACTTTTGTCACTGGACGGCGAGGGAAAGGGCGTTAGCTTTATCCGAAGCAGGCGGTCTTATCTTAAACCCGGCCGGCCTGTATAATGTCGCATGAGGACGTCTGAAAATAGCGCCCGCCGTGACTCGACCGAGTCCGAAATCGCGCAGAGTCAAGCAGAGTATCTGCTGCGAGAATTTTGCGCCCTTTTGCGGCAAGTGGGACCGGGTGGCCTCCTGCCTGACTGCCAGACTTCTCTCTCTCCTTCCGCGGATATTGACAATCTTGCGGCGCTGAAAAGTTTTTTAGAAACCTATCTTGCCCAAATTCTGCTGCCGGTTGAATTGCCGGCCATCGCCCAGGCCTGCGGACGGGTGCGCCGGGGTGAAGCGCGCGAGTTAATCGCTTTGGACCAGCAACTGGCCGAAGACGCGCGGTTGGTCCCGTTCGCTTTTGCCAGCCGGCAAATCGGCGCTGTGCAATTACAGCGCCTTAAGCCGCTGCGCGACGAGCGGACCGTCCAGCGTTATTTGTCCGCCGTCGAATCCGGTTGGGCGGGCGGCTGGCACACGCTGGTCTATGGTCTGACCCTGGCCGTCTATTCCTTTCCATTGCGCCAGGGCTTGCTTCATTATGCGCGCGAAACCGTGTCCGGTTTGGCCCGCGCCGCGACCGGCCCGGTAAAATTTCTTGACCCGGCCTGTCAGGAAATGTTGGAAACGATATTGGCCCGCCTGCCCGAAGCGGTGGAACTCACCATCCCCGCCTGCGACGCCGCCCTTGAAGGCAGGATTTAGTTGCGCAAAAAACAGCCGGATCGGCATTTCGATCCGGCTGCATGATCCGATTCATTCTTTGTCCGTTCAATGCGGCCGCGGCATCAACGCGTGCGTCGCCCAAAGCACGGGTTCTGTCGTCAGCGGCTTGATCGCGGCAAGTTGTGCCGGGGCCAGCGAAGGCAGCACTGGCTGATGATAGAGGCGATAGAATTTTTGAGCATTGGTGGCCACGATGGTCGCCGGGTTGGCGGAACCGCTGGCGGAAGCAACCCAGGAGCCCGCCATCAAATTCGTTCTTTCCTGCAGAGTGTAGCCGGTGGCATTGGTCGTCCATGAAACTTTGACCTGCCCCGGGCCGTTGCGGACAATCGCCAGCGTGGGCGCCGTTGGCTGCGTTACATTTGTCGCCAGCGTCCAGCCAATGACATCGAGCATGGTCAACTCATTCGTGCCTAAATCCGGGGCAGTGTTTTCGTAATAGTAATTTGTTGTCGGAAAGTTGAGAAAATTGGTGGGATAAGAAAAGAAACTCTGCGTGCCGTACGCATCTTGAACTTCCGCATGGGGCGTGACGCCGAGGGGAGCCCAATAGACCGGCAGGCCGGAGTTGGTGTCATAATCTACCCCATAAAAATCGCCCAGATCGCCTCCGGGAGTCATATTGAACCGCGCCCACAAGTTTGTCCCGTCCACGGAAAAATACGCGTTGTCCCCGTTGTTCGTCGTCCAGGTCCGGGCCAGCGTGGCGTTGGTGCTGTTGGTGGCGTAACGGAATAAATCCAACGCGCCAATCAGCGCAAACGAGCCTATGTTGCATCCCGCTCCGCCGCCGCCCAGTATTTCGTCCATCTCATGTTCCGCCGCCGATTGCATATCGTAAATATTGTTTCCATTGGGATCTGGCCGCGTGAAGCTGAATAGATTGGTGTTAAAGCTGATCAGCGGACTCGGGGTCTGCGTGCTCAGTCCAAGCATGTTGGCCAGAGGGACTGTGATGAGCATTTGGTTGCTGCCGAGGACCGGGTCCGTCGCGGTGTTCGGGAGCTGGCTTAGGGCGAGGAAATCGTTGGCGCTCGTCGCTTTGTTTTGAAGGGCGGCGCGATAATCCGAATAATTGACATTGGCATAGGAATTCAGGCTTTGCGCCAGGCCCACGTTCGTATCAACTTTGAACGTCATGTTGATCGTAAAATTATCGGCATAATTGGTTTCGAAGACCTGGATGGCCGCATTGACGCAGGCCATCATGGCAGGTCCATTGGCGTCATTGGTCATGGAACTGTCGAATGTGGGCACGATGGTCAGGCTGTAGGCCGAAACGGCAATTCCGCAGACGGCGCCGGTGCAAAGGAGTTTGCTCAGTATTTTCTTCATTTGTTGTGTCAATTATATGTTAGGTTTTCATTTCGATTTCGTTCACGCCGGTACGCAACCAGACGCTGACCCTTCGAACGGCCACGAGGCTCGGTTCGCGTGTCTGAACTGAATTTGGCAGTCTTATTCTAGCACAGCCCGTGGCCGGGCGCTACTCGATGCCACCCGAACAGGGAAATTACGGGGTCATTGCCAACAGATCATCCGCAACGCTGTCAACTCCTTCAAACAACATTTGACAACCAAACGCCGGGGAGCATTCTCCCGAGATTCCCGTCTAATAGTTTGTGACAGGGAAAGAAAATTGAAAAAATGGAGAAGATATGAACACACGCGCTACCCGGCTGTTTCAATTATTCATCAGCCTTGTGATATCATTTGGCATTGGATTGACAGCAAACGCCCAATCACTGGTCGATGGTAACACTGCCTTCGCCCTTGATCTTTACGCCCATGTCAGCGGCACGCCGGGCAACCTCTTCTTTTCCCCGTACAGCATTTCCACCTGCCTGGCGATGACTTATGCCGGGGCGCGCGGCGCCACGGAGACGCAAATGGCCCGTGTCCTGCATTTCAACAATGAAAATGTCCTGATTCACCGTGCTTTTGGCGCGCTGCAAGGCCGCTTGGAGGACGCGACAAAACAGGAAGGGATACAATTGGATATTGCCAACGCGCTTTGGGCACAGAAAGGGGAGCCTTTTCTGCCGTCCTTCCTGAGCATCGCCTGGGGCGATTATCAGGCCAACGTCAACCAGGCTGACTTCAAGACCAGCGCCGATGCCGTCACTCGCAAAATCAACCGCTGGGTCGCGCAGAAAACCAGGGACAAAATCCACGACATCCTTGCGCCAGGCAGTGTGGACACCCTGACACGACTGGTTTTGGCGAACGCCATTTACTTCAAGGGCGCTTGGGTCCATCCCTTTGAAAAAACGGCTACCTCCGCCCAACCATTCCACCTTTCCGCGAACAGCCAAGCCGATGCCCTCCTAATGAACCGGCTCGACGACGTCAGATACACTGAAAACACTGAATTCCAAGCTGTCGAACTTCCTTTCAGTGGCGAGGTATTGTCCATGGTGGTATTGCTGCCGCGCCAAACCGATGGCCTTGGCCAATTGGAGCAGCAACTCAACCCCGCGTTTCTTGCCCAGTTGTTCTCGCAAATGAAAAAGCAGAAAGTCGAAATCTTCCTGCCCAAGTTCAAACTGGATTCCGGCTTAAATCTTAAGGACCCACTTGCGAAAATGGGAATGCCCGACGCGTTTGGGCCGGCTGCTGACTTCTCCGGGCTTAATAACTTGCAGGGTTCCCTATACCTTTCCGGCGTTTTCCACAAAGCTTGGGCCGACTTTAACGAGGAAGGCGCCGAAGCCGCTGCCGCCACCATCGCAGTTCTTGGTTTCGGCAGCGAGGCCAGCGGAAATTCGCCATCTGTTTTCCGCGCCGACCATCCCTTTATCTTCCTGATCCGCGACACCCCTTCCGGCAGCCTGCTTTTCATTGGCCGCCTGGCTGATCCGCGCGCCTCCGTCTGACCGTTTTTTTGGGTCATTTGTCAATAAAACATATTTGACAAACGTCGATCCAACGCGCGTTTCGGCCAATGTTTACAGGCCAATCGTCATTAAAAGATTCTGCTCACCATGAGCTGTACGATTTTCGTTCTTTCTGTCATAATGCGGAAGCATGGGAACAGTTATGAAGCGCGACTGCAAAAAGGGAATGGGGGCGCGAGCGTATAGATCGCCGTGTTTTTTCGTCCCGCCGAACGAATCTTCGGTCGTTTTCGTCAAACCAATGCTTCTTGAATTTTTTAACCTTCAATTCAATGCAAAACAATGAATAGTAACCACTTACAAATAAATGGCCTCGTTTCCAGTCAAACCCAGTCAAACCCAGTCAAACCGGTTTGCTGAGCCTCCCCCTGGTTTGATTAATATGTATTTTAACGCAAAAACCAAGCGCTCGACGCGAAACCCTGCGCATAATTTGTTTGGCGTCCGCTCTCTTGCGTCCTCTATCCTGCCGCCCTGATGGCAAGTTCATCCGCCAATTTAAGCGCCGCCGACTGGAGCATCATTGTGCTTTATTTGGGCGGCATCATCGCGCTGGGCAGTTGGTTTGGCCGCGACCAGCACAATACCCGCGATTATTTCCTCGGCAGCAAAGATATTCCGTGGTGGGGCATCGGCCTTTCCATTGTGGCGGCGGAAACCAGCGCGCTGACCATTATCGGCGTTCCCGCCATGTCCTATGCCAGCCAGGGCGATCTGTCGTTCCTGCAATTGATCATCGGCTACGTCATCGCCCGCATCATTTTGGCCGTCGTACTGGTGCCGCACTATTTCAAAGGGGAGATCTATTCGCCCTACCAACTCTTCTCCAATGCCTTTGGACGCGGCGCGCGCCAGACTGCCGGCGGTTTCTTCCTGTTGAGCGAGACTCTGGCCGCAGGCGTGCGCGTCTATGTCGCCTGCATCCCCATCAAATTAATGCTGGGCGACAAAGTGTTGGGGGCCTTTGCCGGCGGCGATCCCATTTTGGGCGCGATCATTTTGTTTGTCGTTCTGTCGCTCGTCTATACCTACATCGGCGGGGTCAAAGCCGTCATCTGGACCGATGCGGTTCAGTTCGGGCTTTTTTTGTTGGGTGGGCTGTTCACCTTGTTTTACATCCCTCACTTTTTCCCCGGAGGCGCGGGCGAGGTGTTTCGCACGGCGGCAGCGGCGGGCAAACTCCATTGGTTCAACGCCCACGTCAACACCACCAGCATTTGGCAGGACCCGATCAACATTTGGATGGGCGTTATCGGCGGCACGTTCATGGTCATGTCATCGCACGGCGCGGAACAGTTGATCGTGCAGCGCGTCCTGGCCTGCAAAACTGTCACTGACGGACGCAAAGCGCTCGCCTTGAGCGCCGTGGTCATCTTTCCGCTCTTCCTCATCTTTTTGCTCGTTGGGGTCATGCTCTGGGTCTATTACCAAAAATTTCCGCTCGCCATCCCGATCCCCGAAGTTCGCCCGCACAGCGGCATCAAGGCCAACGATTTTATTTATCCCATTTTCATGCTCACCGGTGTGCCACATATTCTGAAAGGCCTGCTCATCGTGGCCATCCTGTCCGCCGCCATGTCGTCGGTCAGTTCGGCGCTCACTGCTCTTTCCTCCGTTTCGACCATGGACTTTGTCAAGAAGATGCTGCCCCGCCGGTCGGAGGCCTTTTTTCTGCGCTTCAGCAAAGTCTCCACCATTGCCTGGGCCGCAGCCTTGATTCTGGTCGCATATTTGAGCCGCGAGGTCGCTTTCGTGCTCGATGCCGCCTTCAAATTGCGCGGGCTGACCAGCGGCGCTTTGCTGGGCGGGCTAATGATGGCGGTCTTTTGGAAACGCGGCGCCGCTGCGCCGGTCATCACCGGAATGGTTTGTTCTCTGGCCACCATGACGTGGATCAGCCCGCTCGTGCAGGAGAATCTTCCGAAAAACTGGCCCCATCTCCACGTTGTGATCGCCTTTCCATGGTACACACTGATTGGGACTGCGGTAACTCTGACTGTTGCCTTCACCATGTCGAAGCTGATCGGACCTGTTGCCGCCCCAAAGCCGACATCCGTCCCATCCAGCGCGACGCATAAACCCTGACAAAATCGCACTATGGCCATCACTCCACGGCAATTTGACCAAATCCAGGCGCGGCTCAGCGGGGCCAAGCGCACTCCAGTCCCGGTTTTTCAGAGCAATTACCAAACAGCCTCGAACAAAAATCAGATCATCATTGGGGTGGACCCATCGTTGCGTGGCACCGGCTACGGAGTCATTCAACTGGCCCGGCCCCATCCGCGCACGCTGGCCCACGGCACCATCTCCTGCCCCGCAGGATGGGAACGGTCGCGCTGCCTGGCTAAGATCTTGCAAACCTTGCGCGACGTGGTGGCGAAGCATCGGCCCACGGTGTGCGCCATCGAAGGGCTCTTTTATGCGCAGAATCTACAGACGGCATTGATTATGGGCGAGGCGCGGGGAGCGGCTCTGGCGGCGCTGGCCGAAGCTGGATTGGATATTTTTGAAATTGCTCCGCGCAAGGTCAAACAGGCGATGGTCGGTTACGGCGCGGCCCAAAAAATCGCAGTGGCAAAAATGGTGCAGCGTTTATTGCAACTTCCCGAACCTCCGTCACCCGACGCCGCCGATGCCCTGGCCCTTGCCCTGGCCTACGCGCAGGACAGCAAAAGCAGTTTCGGCACCGGTGGAAAGAGAGTTTAGATGATCCGTCAATCACACATCGGCCAGATACAACCGGCGATTGCGCCAGAGGTAAATTGCGCCCGAAGTAAAGGTGAGGAGAACCGCGATTTGCAGGGCAACGTTAGTCACCCATTCAATCCACGGGCGGCCGGCGGGGAATCCAAAAATCGTTTGTCCCACAGGTCCCCATTCCCCAAAACCGTGGAAGATGAGAACCAGGAGAATGGCCACAATCTGCGAGATGGTTTTATGTTTTCCAAATCCTTCCGCCGCCAGCACCAGGCTCTTCGAGGCCGCCAGCAGCCGCAATCCTGTGATGGCCAATTCCCGCGCCACTACCACGACCGCCATCCACGCCGGCATCCAGCCCCGGCCGACAAATGCGATAAAGGTCGAGCAGACCAAAATTTTGTCCGCCAACGGATCCATGAGAATGCCGAAGTTGGTAATCAGATGATCGCGCCGCGCAATCTTGCCGTCAAAATAATCGGTCAATCCAGCCACGCCGAAAAGTGCCAGCGCAATGGTTTGATGAAACGGCGGTTGGGAAAAGATGACGGTCAGGAAAAGAAAGGTCAGCGCAAAACGGGAGACGGTTAATTTATTCGGAACGTTCATTCACATTTTCTACGCAGGCGATATAAAGCCAGATTCCACCCGCGAAGCAAACTTTTCTTGTCTCAAGTTTCAATACCCTCCCATGAGAATGATTTACAATTTGATTTGCGCCGGCTGCCTTTTGGGCGGTGCAGTGCTGGCGCAGTCGCCCGTCGTGTTGACCATTGATACCCGATCGCTGGAGGGCGCGATCCCGGATGATTTCGCCGGAGTGTGCATTTTTACAGGAACCCAGGGGCGTGATCATCGAGGAGTGAGATACAACGAACCGGTAAACCCCCACGGGGAAAGCCGGTCGATGCGATCCAGAACGCGATTCATAGCTCTGTGCCGGAATTCGGCTCCGCCCCTCGGCAAATGTCAAGACCACTTAAAGGCGGCGACAAATGCTAAAGGCTGAATGCTGAATGCCGCCGACCGGATTCCTGCCTTGCCTCTGGAGGCCTTCTCCTATAGGGAGTTCTAATGTACTTACAAAGATTTCTTCGCCGCCTTCCGTGTCCGCTCTCGGTTGCTTTGGCTGCTCTTGCCATCGGTTTGTTTTGCAGTTGCGGCACACCGGGGGAACCGGCGGCTTTGACGGTTCGGTCGCCTGACGGATCAATTGCGGCCCGGGTCAATGCGCATGGCGCGCTGGCTTACTCAGTGGAGATCGACGGACGCCGGGTTTTGAACGAATCGCGCCTGGGATTGCGCTTTTCCCAACCCGCTGGCGAAATATTGGGAGCCGACGTGGAATTGATCCGGGCATCCCGCCGGTCGGAGGATCACACCTGGGAAAATCGCCTCGGCAAACAGCGGCATGTCCGCGATCATTACAATGAACTCCGCCTGAAGCTGCGCGAAAAAAACGGGCGGACTTTTCTGGTGATTTTTCGAGCCTACGACGACGGCGTCGCCTTTCGCTACGTTTTGCCGGCGGAATCTGGGTTGACTTCGTTTACCATTGACCGCGAACTGACGGAATTCGCGTTCGCGGGCGATTACCATTGCTTCGCCGGCGGGCACGACGCGGGCCGCGGATTCCACGGGCCGCAGGAATGGCAATTCAAACCACGGCAGTTATCGGAAATTACCACGAACGTCGCCGGCCTGCCCTTGCTCGTGCAAACTCCCGCCGCCTGGATCGCACTGACAGAATCTGACCTGATAGATTGGGCTGGAATGTGGCTGGGCGATGCCGGGGCCGTCAATTCCGGCGTCACAGTCAAAGCTAAATTAGCGCCGCGGCGCGAAGGGGATGGCCTGGTCAAAGGCGGCGCGCCGCACGATTCACCCTGGCGCGTCCTCATGATCGGCCGGCAGCCCGGGCGTTTGATCGAAAGTGATCTGGTGCTCAATCTGGCCGCCCCCTGCCAATTGCCCGATCCTTCGTGGGTCCAACCCGGCAAGTCGGCCTGGGACCATTGGTGGTCGGGCGACACGCAACTGGACACTGCCACCATCGAGCAATACATCCAACTGGCCGCCGATATGGGCTGGCCTTATCAACAGATTGATTGGATGTGGTACGGAAAACCCAACACCCCTGACTCCGATATTACAAAAATCAGCCCCGCCCTCGACATGGATGCCGTCCTGCGCTTTGCCGCCGAAAGGCACGTGCGTCTCTGGCTCTTTCTTAGTTGGCATGACGTCGCCCGCAACGACGCCTATAAAAAAGCCTTCCCGCTATACGAGAAATGGGGCATCGCCGGCCTGAAGATAGACGGAATGGACAGCGACGATCAGTGGATGGTCAATTGGTGCGAAAAAGTGGCGCGCGACGCCGCGGCCCATCATCTCATGGTGGATTATCACGGGGTCGGCAAAGGGACGGGCGAGAACCGCACCTTTCCCAATCAAATCACACGCGAAGGCGTCATGGGCAACGAATGGAATAAATGGAGCACTCTCGTCACGCCCGAGCACAAGCTGACTCTGCCCTTCACCCGTTGTCTGGCCGGCCCGGCGGACTTTACGCCCGGCGGATTTCTCAACCGGCAACCCGCTGACTTCAAAGTTATCCCCACGGCCACGCAAGTCCAGGGCACGCGCTGCGAACAACTGGCATTGTTTGTTGCAATTGACAGCCCGCTTTGTTGTGTCTGCGATCAGCCCGGTAATTATCGCGGCCAGCCCGGGGCGGACTTTCTAAAAATCGTGCCCACGGTCTGGGATGAAACCCGCGTCCTGGACGGCATGGTTGCGCAACATCTCGTCATGGTCCGCCGCTCTGGTGCCCAGTGGTTTCTCGGCGCAATGACGGACCGTCAGGCCCGGCGTATTTCCATCCCGCTCAATTTTCTTGGCCCGGGACATTGGACAATGCGGCTCTGGGAGGATGCTCCGGACAGCGACATCAATGCCGAACATTTACAAACAAACACCCTTATCGTGACAACCGGACAAACGGTCGATCTGCGCCTCGCACCCAACGGGGGCGCTGTGGCTCAATTCCTGCCACGGTGAAGAACCGGTAAGGCTTAAGACGGCGTTGTTCATTATTTTGCCGAATTGCCGCGGCTTTGCCGGGCGGGCCAAGTTGCAGCAAAACCGCTTGAAGTCAGGCAGAGAGCGCTTAGATTGAATCCAGCGTGGCTGAACCTAAGCGCATTTCCTTTTATTTCATTTTGGCAGTCCTGGTTCTAACGGGATGGCTCGGCTTGGGCGTCCTGCTCCTGTCAATTCTGTTTTCCTATTTTGCCATTACAAAGCTGAATTTCTTGAAGACCCGCCACAAATGGCCGGCGCTGACCTTATTTTTGGCGCTGTTGGCCGGCCTTGCTTACGGCCTCGCCTTTTTTGTCCAGGCAACGGCGGCAGCATTGCCCGGCATCGCCGAGAAATCCGTGCCCGCCATCATTCAATGGGCCAACGAGCATCACATCAAACTGCCCTTTACCGACTTCGAAAGTCTGAAAGACGAGGCGATTAAGCTCGTCACTGACGAAGCCAAAAATATCGGGAAGTTCGCCGATTTCGCGCGGGGCGCGACGACGCAGTTTGTCTATTTGGTCGTCGGTTGTGTGGTCGCGATGGGCTTGTTTCTTAATCCGATGTTGGAGTTGGATCGGCCCTCCAGCGCGGATCGAAATAACCTATACTCGCGCACTTGCCTGGAGATCGGCCGTCGCTTCGCGATGTTTTACCACAGCTTTGCCATGGTGATGAGCGCGCAAGTCATTATTGCCGCGATCGACGCCACCCTGACCGGCATTTTTTTGGCAGTCATCGGTCTGCCGCACATCGTGGTGGCGGTGGGAGTCACGTTTCTTTGCGGTCTGCTGCCGGTTGTCGGCAATCTTCTCAGCAACACGCTGGTGGTGGCCATTGGTTTCACCATCTCGCCCGCCAAGGGATTGGGCGCGCTGGCTTTTTTAGTGTGCATCCATCAATTGGAATATTTCCTCGACAGCAAGATCATCGGCGGAAAAATTCGCAGCCCGCTCTGGCTGACGCTTCTGGCGCTGGTCTTGGGGGAGAGCCTGATGGGAGTAACGGGCATGATACTGGCTCCGGCCGTGCTGCATTATATTCGCATCGAGGCTTCCTCCGTTTCAGTCAATCCCAAGCCTAAACCGCTCTAAATAAAGTCCCGCCCTTCCCGCGACCAATGGCCATCGCAAAGGGCGAAACTTACGGGAACAATCCCCGGATTTTCTTGGCTTCCTGCACCCGCTTAATGCCGAGGCTCAATGCCGCCATGCGCATCGAAACTTTTTGCTTCCGGCTCATGGCCAGCGTTTGTGTGAATGCGCCTTCCAAAATGCGGAATAATTTATCCATCACTTCCGTTTCCGTCCAAAAGAAGCTCTGCAAATCCTGCACCCACTCAAAATACGAAACCACCACTCCGCCCGCATTGCAGAGGATATCCGGGATCACAAATATTTCCGGCCGTTGATCCAGAATGACGTCAGCTTCCGGCGTGGTCGGTCCATTGGCGCCTTCTGCCAGGATGCGGCATTGAATCTTGGCGGCATTGGCCCCGGTGATTTGCCGTTCCAATGCGGCCGGCACCAGAATATCACACGGCAGCACGAGCAATTCTTCGTTCGAGATTGGCTCCGCGCCGGGGAAGCCAACAACGCTTCGCTTCCGCCCCACGTACTCGTCCAGTTTCCAAAGATCGATCCCATTGGCATTGTGCAGAGCGCCCCAGGCGTCGCTGACGCCGATGACTTTCACCCCGTATTTGGCCAGGGAGAAAGCCGCCACCGACCCCACATTCCCGAATCCCTGCACTACCGCCCTCGCGTTGGACGGGTCAAGGCCAATCGTGTCCATGGCGCGGTTGATCAAATAGCCCACGCCGCGCCCGGTCGATTCGCGCCGTCCCAGCGAGCCGCCGATGCTGACCGGCTTGCCCGTAACGATGCTGGGAACGGCATAGCCCGTATGCACCGAATAAGTATCCATGATCCAGGCCATGGTTTGATCATTGGTTCCCATGTCTGGCGCCATGACATCGACCTTTTCGCCGATGAAGGGGATCATTTCCTGGGTATAACGGCGGGTCAAACGCTCCAATTCCGTCAGCGAAAGGTCGCGCGGCTCGCAGGCGATGCCGCCTTTGGCGCCGCCGTAGGGCAAGCCGGTTAGGGCGCATTTCCAACTCATCCACATGGCCAGGGCCGCCACCTCGCCCAGCCTCACCTCCGGATGATAACGCAAGCCGCCTTTGGTGGGACCGAGGGTCAAATGATGTTGCACCCGGAAGCCGGAAAAAACTTCCGTCCGTCCGTCATCCATATGGACCGGGAGAGAGACGATCATTGACCGCTTGGGATACTTGAGGCGCGCGCGTTCATCGGTGGGAATTTGCAAGCGATCCGCCACCAAATCAAATTGCTGGCAGGCCATGTTAAACGTCGGATGGTTGTAAATGTCCATATCCCCGATATTAACCAACCCGCTGAAGTTGACGATGAGATTTATGAACGGATGTCATGGAATTGTTTTTGTTTCAAAATAACCGTTGACGGCATTCTAAAAGAGATTAATTTCATAACGTAGACCATATATGTTAAGCGAACGAAAAGGTGCGAAAAGTCCAGCCACAGCTGCCCCAGGGAGGTTGCATATGCAAAACGAAACCAAAAGCCAAAAGGCCTTCACCCTGATCGAACTCCTGGTAGTAATAGCGATCATCGCCATACTTGCGTCGTTGCTTTTGCCCGCCTTGGCTGCGGCAAAATCGTCGGCCATGCAAACCAGTTGCATGAACAATGAAAAACAATTGGGTTTGGCTTTCCAAATGTACCTGAATGATAACAAGGACAGCATGGTCTATCCGAATTGGGGTGCCAACAATAATGGGTGGCTTTACACCGTTACCGGAGCCCCCTACGGATCGGTTGGCGGTCCTCCGCCGAAAAACACTCCCATGACATTGGCATATTACCAGGGAGGCGCGCTTTGGCAATATACCGGCTCGCCGACTGCCGACCATCGGCAGATTTATTGGTGCCCCATTGATGTGGGTTTGACTAATAGTTTAATGCCCACGACGGGTACCTTGACCCAGTTGGCCTTTTCGCAACGAGCCGAGCAAATGTCGACTTACACGATGAGCGGGGCCATCATGGGATACTATGGCACACCACCCGCAGTAGGCAGTCCACCGCAAGGACGAACCCATAAACTGGCCAGCATCCGGCCCGCCACCTCTTACGCCATGTGGGAACCCGATCTTCGAGATCCCGGCCAATATAATGACGGGGCGAACCTGCCGGATGGCACACAAGGTCCTTACCCATTGCATGGCGGCAGTTTCCCTGCGAATCCAAAAGGGTGCAACTCTTTGGCTTTTGACGGCCATGTCCAGTTCTTATCGGGGCTGATTGCGACGAACTTGTGCCTTACGGCGCCAGGCTACCTGTGGTGCGACCCGGATTCAAATATGGGGGAGGGTGGAAACGGCGCAAACGGTTGCAAAATCTGGCAATAGATATTGGCCGAATAATAATCGATCTCGCGCTCCCAGTTATCGTTTTGTTAGCCTCGGGGCGCGGGTATGCTTTCTTCAACACAGTCCAGAGCGGGGCAATGGCAATGGGCTGCCGCCTTATTGGCCTTGGTATCTTTCGCTTACCTGCCATTAATTCACGCGGGATTTATCGCGGACGATCATTGGATGGTAGTTGATAATCCCCTCTTGAGAAGCCCTCACGGATTGTATGCATTGCTTTTCACGACACAGTACGAGGATCCCCAACCGCTCACACTCGGGCTTTTTTGGATTCAGTGGCACCTCTGGCAGGCCAATCCGCTTGGCTACCACCTTGTCAGCGTTCTCTCGCATTTCCTGGCGGCATGGTTGTTTTGGCGGGTTCTAAATGCTCTGCCCTCGTCACCGGCCCGGGCTTTTCCCGGAGCATGGCTGGCGGCAGCCGTCTTCGCCGTTCATCCAGTAAGCGTGGCCTCCGCGGCTTCCATCTCGGAACAAAAAAACACGGACTCGATCGTTTTTTATCTGCTGGCGCTCCTCTGTTATCTCCGTTTCGAGGACGGGAGGCGGAATTTCTACGCGGCATCGTTGCTGGCTTTCATGGCCGCGCTCTTGTGCAAAGCTTCGGTGGTGATGCTGCCGGTGGTTTTATTATTGACCACTGTCTGGCGCAACGGCCGCGTTACCGGGCGTGACTTTCTCCGGACAGCGCCGTTCTTTCTCCTTTCGCTGGGCAAAGGCCTCCAGACCATCTGGGTCCAGAACCGGTTCATCGCCCAGGACATGATTCCAGCGCTCGATTTTCCCGGACGCATCGCCGGGGCGGCCCGGGTGGTTTGGTTTTATCTCGGGAAAGACTGGTGGCCGCGCCATATCTCCATTGTGTATCCGCAATGGCGCATCGATTCTCACGCGCTCGTGACCTGGCTTCCCGCTGCTGCCTTGTTGATGGTTTTCTTACTCGGCTGGCGCTGGCGGGCGAGCTGGGGTCGCAATGTTCTTCTCGGGTTTGGTTGTTTCGTCGTTACTTTGTTTCCGGTTATGGGATTTTTCAATATCCTGCTCCTGCAATCCTCCCGCGTCCGGAATGAATGGCAATATCTGGCGCTGTTGCCCAGCCTCGCCCTGGGTGTGTGTGGGGCGGTTTGGTTTGCTGAGCGTGCGGTCTCCCACTTCCGTCTTCCCAAATTGGCTGGCCCCGCGTCTGCTTTTGCGCTGTTGGCCTTTCTCTGCCTCTCAACCTCCGCGCTGGCTGGGTATTACGCGGATGACGACACCTTTTGGGCCTATGCTCTGAAAATGAATCCGGAGGCGTCGACGGTTTACGTAAGCATGGCCAACAACACTCTTGCCCAAGGCCGGACGGACCAAGCCATTGCTCTTTACGAAAAAGCCTTGCGCTTGAACCCCGCCGACTCCGTTGGCCAAAGCGACTTGGCACTGGCCCTGGCCAACAAGGGCCGACTCGACGAAGCCGCGTCTCACATTCAAAAAGCTCTCTCGCTGCAACCCAACCGGCCCGCCTTCCATTTCAATTACGGCATTATTCTGGTTCCCCAGGGAAAACTCCTCGCGGCCGAAGGCGAATTCCTAATCGCTGTCAAACTAAAGCCTGATTTTAGCGAGGCCCGCAACAATCTCGTCAACGTCCTGCTCATGCAAAACAAATTTCAGGAAGCGCTCGATCAGGCGCTGCTCGCGGTCCAACTGGACCCGAATGCGGCCCGGCAATACGCCAACGCCGCCAGCGCCCTTTGGTCCTTGGGCAAGACCAACCAGGCCGCTTCCTGCTTCGAGGCGGCGTTGCGGGTGCAGCCGGACTTTTTGGCCGCCTTTTTTAATTATGGTCTCATGCTCGAAACAGCGGGCGATTTGGCGGGCGCAAAAGCGCGTTTCACCGCGGCGGCAAGTCTTGCGCCCGAGAATGCGGAAATTCATTTTCATTTGGGATCGGTTTTGGAACGGACAGCGGACCGCGAGGGGGCAATTCGCGAATTCCAGGAAACGTTGCGTCTGAAGCCCGACCACGTCGAGGCCCGCCGGCATCTCACCGCTCTCGCCTCCGCACATCTCTGAAACGATTTTCTATCGGACATTCTCCGCGCGCATTGGCAAGTGTTTTTGGTAAAGCGCAATTTCTTTTTCCAGGCTGTCGGCAAGAGTCATCTGCCGCGCGATGATGGCCCAACTTACAGCCTGCCGCGCGGTATCAACGGCTTCTGAGAATCTCCCGGCCGCGGCATAAGCGGCCGCGAGCGTTCGCCTTACGGACGGACTCGTGCCGTGGGTCAATTCGTCGGCGTGCCGCGCCAGTTGAAGGGCCTCGGTGGCGTTGTGCCGGACTGGATCAGAAGTGGTAGCCAGGACCCAGGCCAGATTGTTGCAGGCTTGCACCATGTCGGGCTCGATGGACAAGGCTCGGCGGTAACTGGCAATTGCCTGGACTGTCTCACCCAGCATGGATTGCACATTGGCCAGATTGGACCAGGCTTTGGCGTGGCGGGGTTGAAGTTCCACTGCTCTTTGCAGGTATTGGGCGGCTTTATCCGGCTGGCCTTTTAATGCCCAGGCACAGCCAAGATTATAAAACGCTTCAGCCGCGTCGGGTTGCAAGGCGACCGCCCTTTGCAGGGAGTTAATTGCTTCGTCCGCTTTCCCTTCTTGCAGAAGAACACATCCCAAATTGTAGGAGACAATATAGGCGCCAGGGTTTTCCGACAAAGTGGTGCGCCACAAAGTCTCGGCGTTCGCGTAAGTGGCGCACTGCCGCCAAGTCAACAATCCGAGTCCGCACAGCAGCAATCCCGCCAACGGTCTTAGGGCAAACTTGGGCAAACCAAGCGTCAACGCGGCGGCGGCCAACCCGGCGGGCCCGATCAAGGCAAAATATTGCCAACGATCCGCCACCAAAGAATATCGCATGAAATAAATGTTCAAGAAACCCAGGACAGGCAGAAGCATTACGACAAAATAGCCCAAGGCGAACACCCCTGCCTTTCCCCATCGTTGGCGATAACGCCAACAAGTTGCGAATACCAGGACGATCAACAAGTCTGGCAGCCATGACAACAAACGGGCCGAATCAATCCGCCATCTCGGGTAAATGAAATCCAGGTTCAATGGAAAAACCGCCTTATAGAAATAGAAGCACACAGCCCAGCCGGCGCCAGCCAGACGTGAAAGGAAATTATCCTGGCGAACCGACCGGATATCCAATTCCTGATGCGCTTGAAACCAGACGGCGAGCAGGCCCAATGCCAGCGCCAGGACGAAGAAGACCGTGATGCGCCGGACGTCCGCCCATCCCAGCCGCTTGCGCCGCCACCAAGCCAGCCCCAGCAAGACCAGCGGGAGCGGAACCGCCGCGGTTTTGCTTAAAATTGCCGCAGCAAAAGCAGCCACCGCCAGCCAGTACCAGCGTGCGCGCCGGGCGTCTTCAAACGTTAGATATGACAGAACAGCGGCCAGGAAAAAAGCCAGGGACAGCGTGTTCTTCAGCTCGGTGATCCATGCCACCGATTCCACCGTGACGGGGTGCAGGGCAAAGATTGCCGCCGCCAACGCCGCACCCGGAATCCCGAGTCTTCGCAAAATCCGCCACACCAGAACCGAATTGCAGACATGCAGAAGAACATTGACCAAATGATAGCCCAACGGGCTGCTTCCCCACACCCGCCACTCCAGCCAGAGCATGGTCGAGGTCAGCGGAAAGTAACCCATGCCCTGAGAATCGGACCAAAACCGGAGCCAGCCGTCGGACTGTTTGATGAACGGGTTTTCCAGTAGGAACCGGTCGTCACTCCAAATAAAACCGGCGTGCCACATCGGCAGATAGGCGAGCAGTGTGATGCAAAAGAGGAAGAGAACAAAAGGCCAGCCATTCCTCCACGTGGGCTGCCGGATTGCCGGACGCGGCACCGTTTCCGGTTTTTTCATGTGCTATCGGTTCACGGTTTGGGCGTCTCCGGAAATTCCTCCCGTGTCATGGAATTTCTGAACTCGACAGCTTTTTCACAGACCTCGGTTCCTGACGGAAACCCACACTCTGCTGGCGGTCTATTTCGATGGGTAATTCGGCAACTGCCATAAGGAAATACTCGCTGAAAAAAGAGCATTCGGCAACTGCTGAAATATCATCTGGCCAGCATTTCCAAACAAAGCAGCCCCAAGGCCGGGCGGATGGTCGAGTTTAGCCACTTTCTCACCGTGGGAAGGGAAAGCGGTAACATGTCACCTGCGCGTTGTTGTTTTTGTTGCCGGCTAAGTCATTGCCTAGCAACCCCGAAAGCTTTCGGGGTTACCGTGTTACCCCTTTTTTGGACCTATGTATCAAGTATGGCGTTTCAAGGTCGCCAAGGCGCATTTCCGGGACGAGCTGTTCGATAAAGCGGAGGGCCGAGCGTCGAACGCTTGGGGATACCGGTTGTAAACGGCTGAATTTCACAAACTTGGCCTAAAGTCTGGCCTGTCTTTTGCCGATGTATCCATGAGCATCCGAAACTTCGGAGGCGGTCCATTCCAACCGGCGCGGGCTTGGTTGGCAGCAGTTGAGCAAATGTTACATCGCGGCACAGTTGGGGAGCGGGAAAAGGGGAGAGGCGCGTATTTCCACTTCCGGACTGTGGCGGTGGCAATGGTTTTGGCCGGCCTCGGACGGGTTTGGGGCGGGACTTCTGACTTTCTCATCGAAAACTGGTTGGCCAACCAGGGTATTCCCGAAAATTCTGCCTTGGCCGTGGCGCAAACGTCGGATGGATATATATGGGTGGGCTCTGAGGGTGGCCTCTTGCGATTTAATGGCGTCGATTTCACAAAGATCGGACAGATTTCAGACTTGGCAAGATTGAAAGGTATTATCTTGTCCCTTTGTTCTGATCGATCCGGTCGTTTATGGGCCAGCACCGATGCCGGCATCGCTTTTTACGATCAGGGAGCCTGGCAACCAATCCAGGGCGCGAATGTTGTTATGCGCACAGTGGCGGAAGACCCCGCGGGCCGTGTCTTTATTGGGGATTTTGACGGCCATGTTTGGACCATCAACGACAACAAAATCGAGGCTTTTCCCTCGCCCTCAGACCTTAAGACAAGCGGTGTGTTTTGTCTTACCGATAAGAAAGACGGCTCCCTCTGGCTGGCGAATCGGGGATTTATCGGACGGCTCAAGGCCAACGGTTGGGAACGTCTGGGACCGACCAATGGCCCGATTTCGAAGGCTCTCATTGCCACGCCTGCGCGAGAAGGTGGAATTTGGGTCTATTACAAGGATAAACTCTGGCGTTATCAGGCCAACGGGACAATGACCTGTTCTCGAGCCCCAGAGGTGGATAGGCCTCGTGAACTGATGGAAGACAGTTTGGGAACAATATGGATTGCCTCCAATTCGCGCGGTTTGACTCATTTCCCGCCCGGTGGAAAAAGCGTTTCAATCACTTCGTCCAATGGTTTGGCCCACACCTCAATTTCCTGCCTTACGCAAGACAAGGAAGGCAACATCTGGGCCGGTGGCAGCACGGCCGGCCTGTGTCGCTTGAAAGCGCGTCAATTCGTTACCATCGGGATGGCTGAGGGCTTGCTCGACAACACGGTGCGATCAGTTACGGAGTCCTCGCCCGGTCAAATCCTGGTAGGCATTCATGGCGGAGGAATCGCACAAATACAGAATGGAAAGGTCGTCTCAGTGCGCTCGCCTTCTGCCGATCCCAGGGTCTGCTTCAGTTGGAGTCTGTTGCGGGACAAATCGGGGCGTCTTTGGGCCGGCACCTTTGGCAACGGACTTCTGGTTGAAACAAATGGCATACTACAGTCTTTTCCGCTGCCTCACGCCTTGGGCCTTACCATTAACTGCCTGATGGAGGACAGCCACGGTCGGATCTGGTTTGGAGATTCAGCGGGTTTCGGTGTCATCGAGAACAACGCCCTCGTCAGTTGGTCGAGCAACTCAATGATCGCCGCTGATAGTGTGACCGCGCTGGCGGAGGATACCCGATGCAGCGCCATTTATGTAGGGACTTATCACCGCGGCGTGTTTCAGTTGAAAAACGGGGATTTTACACGCCTCACCAATCTCTCCGGGATTCCCGGAAACCGAATCAGTTCTCTAACGGTGGATACTTCCGGCAGCCTTTGGGCGGGGATGTTCGACAAGGGGCTTGCCTGCCTTCATAATGGAAAGGTAACTCTGGTGGGTCGCAAACAGGGTCTGCCGGCGGATACCGTTGGTTCAGTTCTCGAGGATGGCCTCGGTTGGTATTGGCTCGGCTCAACCCACGGCATTCTGCGCGTTTCCCGGGATGATCTGTACCGCGTGGTTAAGGGGCTTGCCCTACAGGCCGAGTTCCAAACTTTCAATGGCAACGACGGACTGGAGTCTGATTACTGCACAGAAGGCCACCACCCTGCCGCAGTCCGGGACGGCAATGGTCGCCTCTGGTTCGCCACCAGCAAGGGCGTGGTTACTGTCGATCCTGCGAAACTGCAGCTGAACACGAATCCGCCTCCCGTTCTCGTCCAGCGGGTCGAGTTTACTGATCATTCCGGCAGCAACCACGTCGTCTTTCCGTCATTGACGGACAAGGTGGTCATTCCGCCGGGCAGCGTTGAGCTGGACTTTGTCTTCGACATTCTAAGCTACAGCGCCCCGCAAAAGGTGCGTTTGAGCTACCGTTTGGAAGGCACCCGCGAGAACTGGTTTGATCTGGGCAACCGGCGCGAACTTCATTTTCATGCACTGGCCCCCGGCGCTTACCGTTTGCACGTCAAAGCCGCCAATAACGATGGAGTATGGAACGAGACCGGCGCCACGTTTAACTTTTGGGTTCAGCCGTTTATCTGGCAAACGCTTTGGTTCCGCATTTTGGGCGTTGTTGCCGGAGTCGTCGGCGGTGGATTCATCGCCTGGCGGTTGACGAATTACCGGCTTAACAACCGCATCAATCAGCTCCAGCAACAGCACGCTTTGGAGCGAAAAGCCGAAGCTGAGCTGCAACGGCGCGAGCAACATTTCCGTTCGCTCATCGAAAATGCCTCGGACCTGATTACGGTGATGAATCCGGACGGCGTCATCACCTTCCAAAGTCCCTCTTCCGAACGCGTGCTGGGCTTCAAACCGGAGGCAATGATTGGGCATAACGTGATGGAGTTTATCCATCCGGAAGATCAACCCAAAGCGAGGGAATCTTTGCGGAACGTGCTGATCCATTCCGCCGGCTCGGTGACGGTGGTGGCGCGAGTCAAACATCGCGGCGGGGCCTGGCGCCTGTTGGAGGCTGCGGGTTGTCGTCGCCCCTGCGAATTATCCCGGCGGCAATTGATCTTTAATACGCGAGATATAACTGACAGCAAAAAACTGGAGGACCAGGTTCGCCATGCGCAAAAAATGGAGGCGGTCGGAATCCTCGCGGGCGGAGTGGCTCATGATTTCAATAATATTCTGGCAGCGAGCATGATGCAATTGAGCCTGCTGCAGCAGGACCCCAATCTGGCCCCGGCCATGCGTTCGGCGCTTAAGGATCTGGAAGAAGGCTCCAACCGCGCAGCCAGCTTGACCCGGCAATTGCTCCTCTTCAGCCGGCAACAGGTCATGGAAGTAAAGCCGCTGAACATTAATGAGTTGCTGAGCGGCCTGGTCAGAATGCTGAGACGTTTGCTGGGCGAGGACGTTGATTTGCTCCTTCATGGACAGTCCGAAACAGTCTGGGTGGATGCAGACAAGGGAATGATGGAGCAAGTTGTGACGAATCTTTGCATCAACGCCCGCGATGCCATGCCCAACGGCGGACAAATAACCATTGGCACCGGAATTATTGAATTTGATTCCATCACCGCCAAGACCCGGGCCGAAGCGAGGCCGGGAAAATTTGTTTGCCTCTCCGTTGCTGACACTGGCTGCGGCATGGATGCGAATACTTTGAACCAGATATTCGAGCCTTTCTTCACGACTAAAGAACCGGGAAAAGGCACCGGCCTGGGATTGGCCACCGTTTTTGGCATTGTCAAACAGCACCAAGGCTGGATTGAGGCGGAGAGTGAAGTGGGTGTCGGCAGCGTGTTCCGCGTGTTCCTTCCGGCGAGGAAAGCGCTGCACTTGATGCACAAGGCCGGCGCCGCCGTGCCTGTGTCGGGCGGACGCGAGAACATTCTGGTGGTGGAAGACAATAAATCTCTGCGGCTGCTGACCACGAAATGGTTGCAGCGCCTGGGTTACAACGTGCTGGAGGCGGCCAACGGGCCGGAAGCTGTCGCGCTTTGGCAAGAGCAGGGTAAAAGCGTGTCATTGCTGCTTACGGACATGGTGATGCCGGGGGGCATGTCGGGCCTGGACTTGACCGAAAGACTTCGGAAAACGAATTCGGAATTGAAGGTGATTATTTCCAGCGGTTACAGCTTGGAAATCGCCGGGCCCAGCCAACTCAAAGAGCGCGGCATCGTCTATCTGGCCAAGCCGTACGAAGGCCCGGCCCTGGCCGCCAAGGTCCGGCAGTGCCTGGATGATAACTAATTTCCGAAATGCCGGATTAAAAAACCCTCGATGAACCGCTGCGCTTCGGCATTGTGCTGCTCGACGCTCACGGCTTTTGGGGTCAGTTCCTTGAACTCCGCGCCGGGGATTTCGCCCGCCAGGGTTACGCCGTATTCGAAGGGATGGACCGGGTCCCGATGATTGGCCAGAACGAGCGTCGGCACATTGATGGCGTGCCATTCGGCGCGATCACTATTGGGTGCGTCAAGAGGAATACGCTCCAGCAAGCTGACCGCCTCGTCGGCGCGGGGATGGAGAAATTGCCCGATCAGGGATTTGGCGGCGTTGGGGGATTGCTGCAACACGTGGCGATAGAGCGGTGAAAGTTTGAAAATCTCCAAACCCTTCAGTGCGCCGTGCCGGCGAATCAACTGCGCGATCTCGGTGTAGACTTCAACATTTTCGCGGCGCGGTCCGTCCAGCCAGGCCGGCCGTTGCAGGATCAATCCCCGAACTCTCCCTGGATTCCGCAGGGTAAAATTCAAGGCCACCGCCGCGCCCATGGAAATTCCCCCAACAATGGCGCGCTCAATTTTCAGAAAATCCATCAGCGCCAGCAAATCCTCCGCAAAAGTGGCCAGGCTGATCTTCTCTTCCCTTCCGATCGGAAAGGTCTGGCCGTGGGCGCGGCAATCAAAGGATATTAATCGAAAACCAGCCGGCGGCCGGATGAGCCCAAATGTCTGGCTGATATCGGCACCCAGGCCGTGTTGAAAGAAAAAGGGCACGCCATGCCCAATCTCCCCGTAATGAAAATTAATGCCATCGCGAGCCAGCGTGCCGCATCTCGGCGCAACCGGGACCTGTTCGACTTCGGCCATTGCTTTGCGCAGGAATGCGGTGCTTTCGTCCACTTCAGATTCGGCCAAACTGTGCATGATGAGCGGGCCGTCAAATCCGCTGCTCCGCAGCAGGCTCAAAAAGCGCGTCCAGTCAAGTATTCCTTTTCCCGGCGCAAGGATTTCCATTTTGCCTGTGTCACGGAAGTCTTTGGCGTGGGCCAGGATAATGTCCTGGCCCAAAAGATCAAAGGCCTCCGTCAAAATGTCCTGCTGTTGGGCGGGCTCGCCGGGATGAAAAAGGTTGGAGGCGTCCATGATAATCTTGAGGTGCGGGGATTTTATTTCATCCAGCAGCCGGCGCGCTTTTTTCGCGGAACTGACCACGTTGGCCGGCTCCGGCTCGATGCCGAGAAGAATATTGTGCCGCGCCGCAATCTCCAAGGCTGCGGTGATCGATTGAAGCAAATCCCGCCATGCTTCGGGCGATTCGTTTTGCGGATGATGCCGCCACATGTTGCCGGCATCGCGCGAGCCGGTGCAGAGGGTGATAACCGACGTGCCCAGCGTCGCGCAATTCGACGCCAACTCCTCCAGCCCCCGCAAGCCCGCCTGCCTTCGGGAGAGATCGGGGTCAATCATATTGAAGGTTCCGGAGAGGGCGGCCATTGTCAGCTTGCGCTGCGCGAATTCGCGGCCAATTTGCGCGGCCAGACCGGGCGTGATTTTTTCCGGCACCGTGGGCAGGCCCGCGCAGGCGAAATTAAACTGGATGCAATCCAGCCCGTGAGACACGACGGCGTCCAGCGTTTCAGCCAGCGTGGGGCGGACAAAAATTTTTGCGAATACTCCGAGGCGCATGGGCTGAACCTATACTCCTCCGCTCATTTCGGCCAGCCGCAGTTTCGTGCCGGTCTCCACGGAGCGGGCAATGGCCACCATGGCGCGCATGACGGCAACGCCATCGTTGATGTTCGCTCCGTGCTGCGGTTTGCCGTGCAGGATAGCGTCGGCAAACCCTTCGATTTGGAGTTTGTAGGTGTAAGCATCTTCGCCCAGCGGACGGCGATAAAGGCGGTCCTTGTTGGAAAAACACTCGACCTGGCTGGTTTTGTGGAACCACGGCAGAAAAACTTTGCCCTGGGCGCTGCCGTGCTCGCCAAAAACCTGAAAACCTTCTTCCATGTCGCCGCGAATGGGGATGATCAAGTCCAGATGGCCCAGCGCGCCGCTGGCAAATTCCGTTTCCACAAACCAGCAATACGCCCCAAAGTCCTCCCGCAAACGCGCATGGACCGCAGTAATTTCCCCGCCGAGAAACCGCGCCGTA
>Ga0182030_10001660_pt1 | contig 46334 bp, 37 predicted proteins | sample 812S3MmetaG_FD_121299 | JGI IMG/M metagenome (GOLD analysis project Ga0182030, IMG submission 121299) | Permafrost microbial communities from Stordalen Mire, Sweden - 812S3M metaG (Illumina Assembly) | ecosystem: Environmental > Terrestrial > Soil > Wetlands > Permafrost | place: Sweden...
CTGGCCTGTGCGCTGGCGCCCGACACGGCGTGGCTTATCGTGGCGCGACTGGCGCAGGGGATCGCCGCGGCGCTGCTGGTACCTGCCAGCCTCGCCCTCATTGGGGCCGCATTTTCCGGCGCTGCGCGCGGGCGCGCCATCGGCACATGGGCCGGGGCCGCCGCGCTCACCACTGCCCTCGGTCCGCCGCTCGGAGGTTGGCTCGTCGATACGATCAGCTGGCGTGCCATCTTCTACATCAATATCCCGATTGGCGGATTGGCCGCCCTGTTCGCTCTGCGAATGCCGTCCGATCGGCGCGCCGCGCAACAGACGCGGCTGGATCTGGGAGGCGCCTTTCTGGCGGTCGCGAGCCTCGGCCTCATGTGCGACGGTCTTATCACGCTGGGGCGCGCAGACCGAATCAGTGGCTTTGCCGAACTCATCGCCGCCACCGGGGCAGTCGCGTGCTTCGTCCTTTTTGAGCATCGTGCCGCCGCCCCGATGATGCCGCTGACCCTGTTCCACAATCGTGCCTTCTCGGGCGTCAACGTGCTGACGGTGCTGCTTTACGCGGCGCTGACCGGCGTGCTGTTTCTGCTGCCGTTTGTCTTTATCAACGCCCGAGGTTACAGCGCAACCGCTGCCGGAGCGGCTTTTCTGCCATTTGCCGTCATCTTGGGCCTGGGGTCGCGCAGCGCAGGGACGCTCGGTAGCCGCTATGGTGCAGGCCCACCCATGACCGCGGGCGCATGCCTGACCGGGAGCGGTTTCGCGCTTCTCGCCCTATGCGCCAATGATGCGAGCTATTGGACCGGTACGCTGCCGGGCATCATCATCATTGCCCTCGGCATGACCATCGCAGTCGCTCCATTGACCACAGCGGTTTTCGACTCCTCACCGGTGGCATTAAGCGGCATTGCATCGGGTATCAATAACACCGCCGCACGCGCCGGGGGACTGATTGCCGTGGCGGCACTGGGCCTCGCCTTTGGGACAACGGGCGCCTCTTCGATACCCACCGCCACATTGATCGCAGCCTATCGGCTGGTACTGTTCGTGGCCGCAGGTGTTGCAGTGCTAGGCGGCCTCATTGCCGCGCTAACGGTCCGTCGCAACTAGCGCGCCTTTATCCTGTCGATTCCACCAGCCGCCGCCGAGCGCCTGGAACAGCGTGATCGTATCCGTGTAGCGGCTCGCCAGCGCGCGCACGTAGGCAATACGGGCCTGCTGATAGAGTTGCTGCGCCGTGAGCAAGGACACGTAGTTGACCGCACCGGCATCGTACTGTCGCTGGATCAGATCCAGGCTGTCCCTGGCCGCATTGACGGCATCCGAATCGGCCTTGAGGGCCTCGGCATCGTTATCGAGCGCCGTGAGCGTGTCGGCGACGTTCTGGAACGCATTGAGTACCGTGAGGCGGTAGGCCGCTGCCGCCTGGTCATAGGCGTCGATCGCGGCGCGCCGCTTGGCACGCAGTGTCCCACCCTGGAAGATCGGGGCGGTGAGCCCCGTAGCAAGATCCCACACGCCCGAACCGGACTTGAAGAGGCTGGCGAACAGCAGCGATTCGTCACCATAAGAGCCGGTCAAAGTCACCTGCGGCAGCAGATTTGCCGTGGCCACGCCAATCGCGGCGCTGGCTTCGTGCACCAGCGCTTCCTGTGCGCGGATATCGGGCCGCTGCGCGACGAGCCTGGAGGGCAGACTGATCGGCAGATCTTCCGGCAGCTTCAGATCCGACAGATCGAATTCGACGGGGATCGCATCGTGCGGGAATCGGCCCGTGAGTACTGCCAATTGGTGCTCCGCCGCGGCCAGTTGCTGCTTCAACCCCGGCAAAGTGGCGCGAACCGAGGCCAGGTTCGATTGCTGCTGCAGTACATCGGCGCGCGTGTGTGTTCCCAGATCGAACTGACGCTGAATGATGCCGAGTTCCTTTTCCTCGAGCGCAATGATCTCGTGCGTGACGACGATCTGCTCCTTGGCCGACACGAGCTGCACGGCGGTCGAGGCGACGTTGGTCGTCAACGTCAGGTAACTGCCCTCGAGCACATAGTTCTGATAGGTCGCCTGTGCCTGCAGATTCTCGAGCTGCCGCCGTTCGGCACCGAAAATGTCGAAGGTGTACGACACGTTGACGTTGGCCTGGTAGAGATTGGTGACGTATCCCGGGAATCCTGGCGCAATGGAGGCACCGCTGATCTTGGCGCGCTCCTGATTGAAGGTCGCCTGCACCTGGGGCACGAACACGCCCTGCTGTGCCCGAACATTATCCCGCGCCTCGCGCAGCGCCGCCTGCTGGGCTTCGATGTCCGGATAGCTTGCCATGGCCGCTTCAACCAAGGCGTCGAGCTGCCTGGAACCGAACAGCGTCCACCACTGGCCCGGAAGGTCATCCCCGAACTTGAATTGCTGCGCTTCGCCGCCGCTCACCGCCGTTGCCACGGTCTGCTGCGGCAGCTTCTCGGCCGTGTAGGCGTCAGTGGCGGGGGGCGCCGGATGCTTGAAGTTGGGTCCGACGGCGCAACCGGCAAGCGCGAGAACACTCAACGCCGCGAGCGCACCCACAGCCGCAGCGGCGCAATGAAGCGCATCACGGCGACATGCCTGATTACGAAAGGGGCGCATGGGGAACTGCCGGAGGCATGGCGGTAGCAGCGGATGCCTCATCGTTGTTTACGAGGCGGTTGCCCATCTTGCGGCCGAGCCAGCGCTCCAGATCATCGATCCAGGTAAACGCCGCCGGCACCATCACCAGCGTGAGTCCCGTGGAGGTGACCAGACCGCCGATGACGGCGATCGCCATCTGCGCCTGGAACGAAGCGCCGCCGGCCATGCCTACGGCCACGGGCAACATGCCGGCGATCATGGCCACCGAGGTCATGACGATGGGGCGCGCACGCTTGTGGCCGGCTTCGAGCAGCGCGGTCAGTCGGTCCTTGCCCGCGCGCATTTCCACGATGGCAAATTCCACCAGCAGGATCGAGTTCTTCGCGACGATACCCATCAGCATCAGGATCCCAAGCACCGTCGAGAGCGAAAATGGACTGTGCGTAACCACCAGACCGAGCACCGCGCCGCCAATGGACAGCGGCAGAGCCGACAGAATCGTGATGGGCTGGAACACTCGGGCGAACAGCAGCACGAGCACCGCAAACACCAGCATGATGCCTGCGACCATGGCCAGCACGAAGCTGGTGAACAGCTCCTGCATGTACTGTGCCGTCCCGATCTCCACGATCTGCACACCCGTCGGCAGGTTCTTGTAGATCGGCAGCGCGCGGATTTTGTCCAGCGCCGTGCCGAGCTGCGCATTATTGAGGTCCGCCTCCAGCGATACGCGACGATTCTGGTTATAGCGACGCAGCTTGGACGGTCCCTGGCCGAAGCCGATGTCCGCGACTGACTTGAGCGGCACGGTGGCACCACTGGCCGTGCGAACCGGCAGATTCTCGATGGTGCCGAGGTTGCTGCGTGCCGACTCGATGAGGCTGACGCGGATCGGAATCTGCCGGTCGGGCAGCGAGAATTTCGCATTGTTCTGCGGCAAATCGCCGAGGGTCGCGAGGCGCACGGTCTCGGAAATATTGGCGACGGTCACTCCAAGTTGCGCCGCCATGTCCAGGCGCGGACGCACCACCAGTTCGGGTCGTGCCATGTCGCCGTTGATGCGCGGATCACGCAGCTCCTTGAGCGTACGCATCTGCTCGATGGTCGTGCGCGCGGTGCGTTCGACCAGATCCGGATTGCTGCCGACAACGTACAAGGTCAGATCGCGGCCGCCACCGTCCGATTGGCTCTGGAAATTGACGCGCGCATCCGGAATGGAGCGCAGATCCTTGATGACTTTCGCTTCCCACTGCTTCTGCGACAGCTTGCGCTTCTCCGGCGGGACCAGCTGGATGTAGAGATTGCCGGAGCGCACTTCGCCGTCTTCGTCCTCGCCGATTGCTTCGACGACATTGGCGACCTCCGGGTAGCGGCGCAGGATGTCATAAGCCTGCGCCGCTGCTGCCGAGGTCTGCGACAGCAGCACGCCGGGTGGCAGTTCTATGGTCAGGGTGGAGGAGGAGAAGTCACCATCGGGCGTAAAGGTCTTGGGTATCAGCGCCAGGCCGACGATCGAGAGCACGAAAATCAGCAGACCCGCCAGCAGCGTCTTGCCGCGATGCTGCACCGACCAGCGCAGCGCTCGCAGGTACCATTCCATGACCGGGCCATCGGCGCTGCGCAGCCCGGCGTGGGGCTTGAGCGTATAGGCTGCCAGCAGCGGACTGATGAGGCGCGCAACCAGCAGCGACATGAAGACCGCGACGGCCACGGTGAACCCGAATTGAATGAAGAATTGGCCGACCAGGCCGCCGAGGAAGCTGACCGGCAGGAATACCGCAATGATGCAGGCCGAACAGGCAACGACGGCGAGGCCGATTTCGTCGGCGGCGTCCATCGCCGCGCGATAGGCGCTCTTGCCCATCTTCATGTGGCGCGTAATGTTCTCGACTTCGACGATGGCATCATCGACCAGCACGCCCGTGATCAGCGACAGCGCCAGAAGCGTCATCTGATTGAGCGTGAATCCAAGCCACTGCATGAAGGCGAAGGTTGGCAGCGCCGCCAGCGGAATCGCCAGCGCCGATATGGCCGTCGCCCGCCAGTCCCGCAGGAACACATAGACAATGACTACGGCGAGCAGCGCGCCTTCAATCAACGCCTCGATGGAGGATCGATAGGACTGCTGCGTAAAATCGACCGTGGTGAAAACCTGCTTGAGCGTGACGCTCGGGGTCTCCTTGACGATTTTGCCGAGTTCATCCTCGATTCGATGCAAGGTCGTGACGTCCGAGACGCCCTTGGCCTTGAACACCGCAAAGGTGGTAGCCGGACGCCCGTTCAGGCGTGAGATGCTGCGCACTTCCTGCGTGCCGTCGCGCACATCGGCAATTTCGCTGAGTCGTGCGACACGGCCGTCCGGCATGGTCAGGCGCAGATCGCCGAGTTGATACGCGCTGTGGGCGCCGCCAAGCACGCGAATCGATTGCTCCGAGCCTCCCACCTGGGCGCGGCCGCCGGCAGCATCGACGTTGACCTGGCGCAGCTGCTGATTGACCTCACCAGCCGTGATGCCATAGGACTCCATGCGCGCGGGATCCAGATCGACGCGAATTTCGCGGCTTACGCCGCCCGAGCGACTGACCTGCGCGACACCGGATACGGCGAGCAGCCGCTTGGTGACGGTATCGTCCACGAACCAGGAGAGCTGTTCCTCACTCATGCCGCTGGTACTGATTGCGTAGTAAACGATCGGACCGCCGTCGATGTCGACTCGGCGCACTTGCGGTTCCTGGATGCCCTGGGGCAGGTCCGCACGCACGCGCGCGACGGCGTCGCGCACATCGCTCGTTGCGCGATCCACGGGAGTTCCGATCTGAAATTCGATGACCGTCTGCGCGACACCTTCGATCGCCCAGGAGGTGATGTTCTTGACGTTGCCGACGTTGGCGACTGAGCCTTCGACCTTCTGCAGGACCTGCGTCTCGAGTTCGGCCGGCGCCGCACCCGGCTCACTGACGGTTACCTGCACGAATGGCGCGGAGATATCGGGATTGAGCGTTATCGGCAGGCGTACGAACGCGACGATTCCGAACACCGACAGCACGGCGAAGAGCACCAGCGGAAAGACCGGGTGCGTGATCGCCCAGGCGGAAATGCGCCTCATTGCGCGCTCACGCTGTCTTTGGCACCGGCCATGGCGGCTTTCTGTGCCAATGATCCCGCGTCCGAATGGCCCGCTATCGAGACCACTTCACCCGTGCGTAGAAACGCACCGGCGACTGCGACCACGCGCTCGTTTCCGCCAAGGCCGTCGCTGACCAGCAGCCCCTCGGAGCGCGCCCCGGCAACCGTTACGCCGCGCCGCTCGAGCTTGTTGTCACCGCCCACGATGAGAACGTAGTTGCCCTGCTCATCACTGAGCACCGCCGTCTGCGGCAGGATCACCCCGAGGCTGCTGCCTACCTGGATTTCCGCGCGCGCGAAGGCACCCGGCCGCAGATCCTGATCGGAAGCCGATAGTGCGATGCGCACGGTGCCCTGGCGCGTCGTGGAATCGATGATGGCGCCGATCTGCCAGATTGTGCCGTTGAAAGAGCGAGCTACACCGTCGAGCCGGACCTGCGCCTCCTGTCCAACCTTCAGGTGCGGCACATCCTGCTCGGCGACCTGACCGCGCATTTCAATCTGACCATCTCGCGCCAGACGAAACAGCACCGTCGAGCCAGGCACCGCAATCTGACCTACCTCGGCCGTACGCGTGAGCACGATGCCATCGGTGGGTGCCCGGATAATTGTGTGTGCCAGCCGATTGCGCGCATCGGTCACCTGTGCCTCGGCGGCTTTGACCTTGGCTTCCGCAGTGGTGGCGGACATGCGCCGCCGTTCATTCTCTTCCTTCGAAAACAGGTCCGATCCGCCCTGCTGCGCACGCTCCCATTCGCCCTTGGCCATCACGGAGTTGGCGCGCTCCTGTTCGAGTGAAGCCTGCATGTTGTCGACATTGGATTGCGCGGCGATCGGATTGAGCTTGGCCAGTACCTGACCTTGCCGAACATGATCGCCCGGCTCGACGAGCACCTCAGAGATGCGGCCAGCATCACCCTCGTTGCCGATCGGCATGTCATTGCGAGCGCTGATCAGTCCCGTGAGGGACACCGATGCCGTGACCTCGCCGCGCGATGGGATGATTACAGTGATCAGGGGCGGCACGACCCCGTCCTTGCCGGTGGCGGCCGCATGCCCGCGTCCCAGCAGCCACGCCCCAGCCGCCAGCGCGAGCACCACAGCCACGCCAATGCCGGCGTATAGGCGCCAGCGTGCCGGGCGCCCTTCCGGGGACGCGTTATCGGACATAAGTTGTTGATTCATTGAGACTTATCTCAGTTCAAGCGCCCGACAGTTTGCCGACGACCCGGGGGTTGCGCAAACTTTTCCGCCACCCGGCGTTTATGTGACTTGAGGACTCCCCTCTCGGCGGTCACCTCTTAAGACCCGTGAGCCTTGTCGGAGGTTTCACATTGCACGCGAACCGGGGCTGCCGACGGCTGTCAACAATTACAGTTGTGCGCGGTGAACGGCAATCAACGCGCCTCGTCTGCGATTTGCGACGTCGTACTCACGGTAGCTTGCCCTGTAGGGAATTGCTGATTGCGGCTTAACCATCGAGCGTCTTTACTTTGCGCTTGATGAATCACGCGGAGTGAAGGACGGGCACGACGCATGTGGCCCTGTCCGATTTATGAGCACGTTTGATCTGTCGGTGTTGCTGGTCGAAGATTCTAAGTTACTCGCGGATCGGTTGCGGGAAACCATCGCCCATATGCCCGGCATACAACTTGCCGGAACCGTGGACAACGAGACGGACGCCGTCGCCACCATGAAGCGCCAGCGAGTGGATGTGGCACTTCTGGATCTGCATCTGCGCGGCGGTACGGGTTTCGGTGTGCTCCGGGCGATCAACAGTGGCGAGCTGGGAAAGGTTACCGCCATCGTATTCACGAATCACGACCTGGGCGAATACCGCCGCGCGGCCGCGGCGCTCGGAGCCCGTCACTTTCTGGACAAGCTGCGGGACTTTGATCTGCTGCCAGAACTGCTGCAGCAGATCAGCGCACAGTAAGGCTCCCATCGAAGCTAATCGGAATCGGTTGCCTCGGCAGCGGGGGTCCCCCGTCGTGTGCGCACGAAACCGCGACGCCCGCTCTGGAAGAACTCAAGGAATGAGCGGGCCTCCGCGCTCGTGAACGCCCCGTTCTGCAGGGTCGCGGCCGCCAGTTCACGCAGATTGCCCACCGGAGTATCGAGTGCGCGGAAGGCGCGTTTGATCTCGTCCAGCGCCTTCCGGTCGAGTCCACGCCGCCTCAGACCCACGACATTCAGTCCGATCAGCGCATTGCGTTCGGTGGTCAGCGTGAAGGGCGCAACATCACGGGAGATCCGCGCTCCGCCGCCAATCATGGCTCCTTCGCCAATGCGACAGAACTGGTGGATGACGGCACCGCCGCCCAGGAAGGCCCGATCCGCGACTTGTACATGGCCGGCCAGCAGCACGGCATTGGCAACGACAACGCGGCTGCCGATGCGGCAGTCGTGAGCCACATGACAGCCTGCCATCAGAAAGCAGTCGGCTCCAATCTCCGTGAATGAGTCGGCCTTGGTGGCACGACTGATGGTCACGTGCTCGCGAATGACGCTCCGGGCACCGATACGTACACCCGACGAGGTGCTGGTATCAAAGCTCAAATCCTGCGGATCGCCGCCAATCACCGCAAAGGGATGAATGACGACGCCTTCGCCCAGCTCGCAGTGACGGCGGATCAGCGCATGCGCATGAATGATGCAGCCATCGGCAAGCCGTGCGCCCTCTTCAACGAGGGCAGTGGGATGAATCAACACTCAGCTCCCCAGCAGCATTCGTGCGCTGACCAGCGCGAGCATGAGCGCAATCAGCATCCGCGTAAATCTCGGCGGCAGGCGGATGGCGAGCCGCGATGCCAGCAGCACGCCCGGGATTGAACCAAGCAGAAGTGAGCCCACCAGCGGCAGATTGACATGACCGAGTGTCGCATGACCGGCGCCGGCAATGAGCGTCACGGGAAGCGCGTGAGCGATGTCGGTGGCCACCAGCCGGTCGGGGGCAAGCCTGCGTGGATAAAGGAAAAATAGCGCCACGGTTCCAAGCGCGCCGGCACCCACTGAAGTCATCGCAACACCCGCTCCCAGCATCAGTCCCGTCAGGATCGTCAGCAGCGGAACGAATCGACGCGCCCGCTCAACCCAGGATGGAGACGCATTCAAAGCCCAGCGTTGCAGGGGCTCCTGCAGCAGCAGTCCGACGGCGGTACAGCCCAGCATGATGGCCAGCAGACGCGGGATGATGTGATTTACGGCTTCCGGCGTGCGCCGTGTCAGCCAGAACCACAGGATGACCGCGGACGTGCCCGGAATGCTGCCGCAGGCCAGCCGGCCAACGATCCGCCAATCCACGCGTCGGCTGTAACCGAATGAAACGGTCGCGGCGATCTTGGTGGTCGCGGAAAATACAATATCGGTCCCGACAGCAATCGTGGGCGACTGTCCAAACACCAGCATCAGGATCGGCGTCATCAGCGAACCGCCGCCGACGCCGGTCAGGCCGACCATCGCACCGACGAGCACGCCGGCGCCAGCATATAGGAGTGAGAGCGGCATGGCCGCCAGTGTACGCGGCCGCGTCCACTCATGCGGACGCGCGCTGTCGCCCTCAGGTCGCGTTCAGGTAGGACGTGATGCCGTACGATCCGCTGGACGACTGGCCCGTGACGGCAATCACCAATTGTTGTGGCGATACGCCGGTATCGAGAACGGCAACGCCGGTCATCTCCACGTCATTGAGTACCGCGTAGTTGCCACTGCAGCTCTTATAGGTGAAGGTGATCTGGTAGATGTCGTAGGCCGCGTCACTCGTCGAGATGGTACCGTTCAAGACGCAGCCCGTGGTGGGGTCCTGGCTGTTCACATCGCCGAGACCATCTATGGACACCGCCGCACCCGTGGTGCCGTCGGTGTAGTTGGCGCTTACCGCCGCCAATGAGGAGGCGAGGGTCGATAGCGAGTTGTATGACAGCGTCCAGGTTCCCGTGATGGCCGTGTCGCCGCTGGTCGTAAAGCTTAAGGAGGCCGTCATCGTCGTCGATGTTGTTACCGTGCCGCTGATCGTGCCCACGCCCGTAGTCGTGCCATCCGAAAATGTCGTCGTGAAATTGCTGTAGCCGTCCACAGCGACCGCGAGGCTGCCGCCGCTGACCTGTGCGGTACCGGCGAATTGCGCCCCGTCGGACCGCAGGAACTCGGCTTCACCCGACGTATTGACGATGGCCGTGACGGCCAGACCCGTCACCGAATCCGTACCGCTCCAAATACCGACCGCGGATTGATTCGTCGTGGTGGACGATCCGGTGTCGCTGCCGACTCCGTTGCACCCGGTCAGAAGAATTAGCAGTGACGTACCCGGCAAAGCTGACCACAGTGACCGCATGGCATCCGATCTCCCGGCTGATTCCGGGGTTTGGCAAGCCGCCGGGCGTTCGGTTCCGCGACCATCGAGGACCTTTCAAGGCATTGCAGATCTTGACAGTTCTTGCGCTCAAGGCGGCGGCGGCAACGGGATTTCCCGGCTCTTGCTGAGAACCCCGAGGTTGAACAGTATGTAGTAGCCCACGAGGACGCCGAAACTTGCGAGCGTCAGCGGGCTGCGCTGGTATTGATCGAAGGGATTGGGGCTGGCCTGCGCCATCACCTGCGGATGGCCATAGAGAGTCAAATATCGAAACAGGATGCGCCCGATGAACAGGGCGCTGACGAACAATCCAATGTAGGTGTGAGGCGTATAGAATCGCCCCTCGGATGTCGCTTCGAAGCGGGTGTGCCGCAAACCCACCGTCGCAAGCACCGCGCCGCCGGCGATGCCGCCCAGCAGCGCCGCGAGCAGATTCAAATTTACGGCCGACGCGACCAGGATCAACGTGCCGATAACCGCCAGCACGCCGATGCGCAGTCGAAGCCTGACGACATTCACGGGTTGGCGTCCGAAACTGCGGCGTGCACGACGATAAATCGCCCAGCCGAGGATAGCGGCGATCAGCACCGAGGTCACTGCTTGATTGTCCAGATCGTTATCCTCCCTCTTTGGTCACTGAAACGATGGCGCCCTCCTGCATCAGGCGCCTCACCAGTACGATTTTCCCCGCGTCGGTCAATGATCCGGGCAGCTCCCGGATCCGGAACGACTGGCTGGTCAGCGCCAGGCGAAGCGCCGGCGCCGCGTAGCCGGGCAGCGCTATCTGCCGACTGTTGCACAATAGCGTGACTTTTCCGCGCCGCTCGGACAAACGATAGATGAGTCCGGGTCGAACACCCACCGTACTCTCGAGGGTCAGTGACACCGCCTCGCGCAGCGTAGCTGCCTGGCCCGACAACTGCGACGGATGTTCGCTGACGAAGCGATCGGCCAATTGGCCAAGCACGTGACGTGGCCTGACCTGCTGTTGCAGCCGCGCGAACAAATCCCGCAGCTTCGTATCCATCGCCTGCATCGGGATATCGCGGCTCGCGAAGTCGGGAGGCAGGCTCGCACGAAACGCCGGATCGCGCAGCGCGACATCGGCGAGGATTTCGAGCATCAGCTCGGCCCAGGTACTCACGTTCGCGCCCAGGCTGATGTGGACGGATGCCTCCTGCGCCGACTGGGCGTCATGCGGCGTACCGCGCGGACAATAGAAAAGATCCCCGGGATGCAGTGTAAATGCCGACACCGGCGGCCCGGCAGGAGGCGTCTTCCAGTAGTAGCGTTGACCGGGCAGCGGCAGGCGAAGCGCGGGTTCATAGGCTTGCCACCGCTTGGATCCTGCCAGTTGAAGAATGAAGACGTCGTGCGTGTCGTGATGGGTTTCGAACCCCTGCGCGTTGGCGGGCGTAAAGTACAGATTGGTCTGACAGGAGCAGCTCAATTGTTGTTCGACGCCGCGGCAGAGCTTCGCAAGGGCCGGCACGCGCTGCTGCAGCTGCCGGAGCGTGATCGTCGCCCCCTCATCGAACAATTGGTGTACCCGAACGGCATCGACCGATTCGTCCTCGCGCAGATAGTCCGCAGGTTGTATGTTCCGCGAATGATCCACGACGATGATCTCCTCACTGCTCAGCGTGGTCCCACTGATGAGTTCATCGAGGGTCTGCGCAGATAGCAGCCCATCGTAGTACCCACGACGGTCACGATGAATCACGAGCGCCTCTCGCTCGTAGTAGCCGGAAAAGAAGCTATCCAGTCCCACCGGTTGCAGCAGCTGCGTCAGCGAGAACGGCGGGCTAGAGGGGTTTTGTTGCAAGCGTCGTCGTGCGCTTCCTGCGCCTGCCTTTCCATTCAAGAACGGGGATTTCATCCAAACGCTCGAAGCCGCGCAATTCGATCCCGGTCAACGCCAATAGGGATGCGGCGGGAGCCAACGGCCTGACGACGATGTCGTCGTCAGTCAGATCGTGTAACACCTGTGGGTTGGGAGCCGTCACGCGGAAATGATAGCGAACCAAACGCCGGCCGGTGTGGTTTGACACCCATCGGTGGATCACGGAGACTGAGAAGTCACGTGGAGATTCCGCCTCAGAGCGGACTTCCGGGGGAACGACATGCTGCGACGGAATCTTCTGAGTCTGACGGCATTGCTGTGCGCGGCGTCGATCGCAGGCGCCCAGAGTGAATCGAACGACGTTGACTGGCCAACCTACATGGGCAATTGGGACGGCAGCAAGTACAAGCCGCTGGACCAGATCAACGCCTCGAACTTCAATAATCTGGAAATCGTATGGCGGTTCAAGACCGACCATATCGGTAATCGGCCAGAATTCAAACTCGAGGGCACCCCGCTTGAAGTGGGCGGCGTGGTGTATGCGACCGCCGGGTCCCGGCGCGGCATCATCGCCCTGGACGCGATCACGGGCGAACTGCTCTGGGTGCACGGCGAACATGAGGGCGCGCGCGGCGCGGCAGCGCCGCGGCAGTTGTCAGGTCGAGGATTATCCTATTGGAGCGATGGTCGGGATACGCGCATTCTCTACGTGACGCCGGGATTCTTCCTGATCGCGCTCGATGCAAAGACGGGCCAGCGCATCAGCTCCTTCGGTGACAATGGCGCGGTCGATCTCAAACAGGATGACGATCAGAAAGTCGAGCCGGACCTCACCACCGGCGAGATCGGCTGGCAGTCGGCGCCCACCGTTGCCGGCGACATGATTTTGATCGGCTCCGCTTTTCGCGAAGGATTCACGCCTGCGAGTTACCGCAACAACAAGGGCTCCGCACGCGCCTACGATGTGCGTACCGGTAGAAAAATCTGGGAATTTCATACCATTCCGCAGAAAGGCGAGCCGGGGTATGAGACCTGGCTGAAAGGTTCCGCGGACTACACTGGCAACACGGGTATCTGGACCGAAATCACGGCCGACCCGGAGGCGGGCCTCGCGTACCTGCCGGTCGAGTCGCCGACTTCGGATTTTTATGGCGGAACACGGCCCGGGAACGGTCTCTATGGCAATGCTCTGGTCGCCGTCGATCTGAAGACTGGCAAGATGAAATGGTTCTTCCAGACCATTCATCATGAGGTCTGGGACTACGACCTCTCATCCGCGCCCCTGCTGATGGATATCAATGTCGGCGGCAAGCCGATCAAGGCCGTCGCGGAACCAACCAAGCAGGGATACCTGTTCGTATTCGATCGCATCACGGGCAAGCCGGTATGGCCCATCGTCGAACGCGCCGTGCCGAAGGGAAATGTGCCTGGCGAATGGTACGCACCGACACAGCCGTTTCCGACGAGGCCGGCTCCTTATGCTCGCACCGGGGTCACGCCGGACGTGCTGATCGATTTCACGCCCGGGATGCACCAGCAGGCACTCGAACTCATCAAGAATTACAAAATTGGCCCCATCTTCACCCCACCGGTGGTCAGCCAGACACCAGCGCCGCTCGGAACCTTGATGCTGGGGCCGGCCAATGGGGGCACCAATTGGCCAGGCGGTTCATTCAATCCGGAAAATCACACCGTCTATGTTTACGCCTGCAATTCCTGTATCGAGTCGATCGGCCTGGTGCCGCCGGCGCCCGAACTCTCGGACATCCCCTACGTGGTGGGCGTCGCAGGCAAGAAACCGTCGATGATCAATGCGGCCGGCACCAACCAGGGGGCCGACGCTCCTCTGTCGACGTGGAAACCGCCCGCTCCGGGTGCCGACGGCGACGAGGGATTCAAGCCGCTGACTGTCAATGGACTGTCCATCATGAAGCCGCCGTACAGCACCATCAGCGCCATCGATCTGGACACGGGTGAAATCAAGTGGCAGGTCGCGCATGGTGAAACCCCGGATTATGTCCGCAACAACCCGGCCTTGAAGGGCATGAACATCCCCAGAACCGGTCAGACCGGCTTCAATATCGGTACCCTGGTTACCAAGTCACTTGTGATCGCCGGTGACGGCATGGTCACGACGACTGCGGATCATCCGCGCGGCGCGATGCTGCGTGCGTACGATCAGAATACCGGCAAGGAGGTTGGCGCGGTGTGGATGCCCGCGCAACAAAGCGGCTCGCCGATGACCTTCATGCACCATGGCAAGCAGTACATCATCGTTGCCGTCAGCGGTGGCAACTATTCGGGTGAATACATCTGCTATTCACTGCCTTCGCATGAGTAACTCCCTATCACGCGCGGCGCTGTTTCGAGCCGCATTGGCCGTCACCTGGCTGTTCGGCGGCGCGGCCCTTGGCGGGGAGAGCCCCGAGGCTCCTGACACTGTTTCCGCGTCGCTGCCCAATCCGTATCGGCGCGTCGATAACTTCCTCAAGATGCCGGCCGGAAGACACATGGGCTCCACGAGCGCCGTGTCGGTAGATCATGACGGCAACATCTGGGTCGCGGAGCGATGCGGCGCCAATAATTGTCAAGGCAGCGACCTCGACCCCATCATGGAATTCGATGCGCGCGGCAATTTCATCAAGGCCTTCGGCCGGGGGATGCTGCTGTTCCCTCACGGATTCTTCATCGATGGCGCCAATCACATCTGGGTGACCGATGGACATGTCGCCGCCGGCAAGGGCGATGATGTGCTTGAGTTCGACCGCGATGGAAAACTGCTGCGCACGCTGGGCAAACCGGGCGTGCCCGGCAATGGTCCCGACACCTTTCACGAGCCCAACGCGGTGCTGGTCGCGCCGAACGGCAATATCTTCGTGTCAGACGGGCATGAGCCAGGCGCTGGGAATGCCCGTGTCATCAAGTTCGACCACAACGGCAAATTCATCCGGCAGTGGGGCATGCATGGCAGCGGGCCGGGCCAATTCGAGGCTCCGCACACGCTGGCGATGGATTCCAGGGGCCGGCTGTTCGTCGGCGATCGGGGCAACAATCGCATCCAGGTATTCGACCAGGACGGCAAATTGCTGGCGGTCTGGTCGCAGTTCGGCCGGCCCAGCGGCATTTTCATCGACCAGCATGACATCCTCTACAGCTCCGATTCGGAATCGCGCGCCAGGGAGGGCTACGGCCATCATCCCGGGTGGAGGCGCGGCATCCGCGTCGGCAACGCCAGCGATGGCACCGTGACGGCATTCATTCCGGATACCGAGTCGGACCAGGAAGACATGGCGACCACAGGTGGCGAGGGCATCACCGCGGATGGTCTGGGCAATATCTACAGCGCCGAGGTGGGTCACCCGGCGGTCGTAAGATATGAGCGACAGTAGTTGGACGGCGGGCGCAGTTTCAGGCGGCAAACAACATTCGGAGTGATCCCATGGAAACGACACGTAGGGATGCCATCGGTCTGATGGGTGCGGCGGCCGCAGCGGCCATGCTGGTGAAGCCTGTGTCCGCCGCGCCGGCGCGCAATCTGGGCAGCTCGAGCAAGACGTTGTTCTGGATTGCGACCGTCACGCCGTGCGACCGGAACCTCAAATTCGACCCAGGCGCGTTCAAGGACATCCTTGCCTGGTACAAGCAGAATGGTGCCGATGGCATTGTGGTACTCGGTACGACCGGGGAGTTCGCATCATTCTCAGTGGCCGAGCGCAAGCAGATCGCCGAGGTGGCTCTCAAGAACAAGCTTGGCATGAACATGATCATCGGTCCGGGCACTTCGAATTTTCCGGAGACGCTTGAACTGGCGCGGCACGCGCAAGACAACGGCGCCGATGGCCTGCTGGTGATTCCGCCTTTCTATTACAAGAAAGTGCCTACCGACGGCTTGATCCGCTACTACTCGATGCTGTTCGACCAGGTCCGTATCGCCATCAATCTCTACCATATTCCTGGAACCAGCGGCGTGCCCATCAGCCACGAACTGCTGCGTGCCCTGCAACACTATCCAAATCTTGCGGGCATCAAGGATTCCAACGGACCGGCAGACGAATACGCCGAGTTCGTGAAGGCCTTCCCCGACCTCAACATGCGCACCGGAACGGAGAACAATCTCGAGTACGCACTCGAACATGGCATGGGCGCGATCTGCATGGACGGCAACGTCTACACCCGGCCGCTGGCGGCCGTGTTCGAATCGTTCCGATCCGGCAGGGACTACCACGCGGCGTATGCGAACTACCGGGCCATGACCAAGGTCATGGAAGATCTGCAGACGGGTGTCGATGGATACGGGCCCATGAAGTACGCCCTAAGCATCCAGATGGGAGGCCCGCAAACCTATCAGCGGCCGCCGTTCGTCGATGTCACTGACGCACAGAAAGTGGCGCTCGGGAAAGGCATCGGTCAAATCAAGGCGATGATGGGTTGACGGCAATCCGTCGGCGCGCGACCGCCTCCATAGTCGCGTTCTTATGCATGGCGGCCGGGACGGCCGCGACGCAGGAGACGACCAGTTCGGTGCTGGATGGTGTCTACACCGAGGTACAGGCCGCGCGCGGTGCGGAAAGCTTTGCTCAAAACTGCGCTGTCTGCCACGGTGCCTCGCTCGGCGGCGTCGGCGAGGGGCCGGCGCTCGTAGGCGCGCAATTCGTTTCCGACTTCAACGGCCTGACGGTGGGTGATCTGTTCGAGCGCATGCGCACCACGATGCCGCTCAACAATCCTGGCGTTCTGAACCGGGATCAATACGCCGATATCCTCGCCTTCATTCTCAAAAGCAACGGCTACCCCGTGGGCGAGCGGGAGCTCTACCGCCGCAGCGAATTCCTGAATACGATTCGCTTCGAAGCGCCCCGATAGCCTCAGAACGCCGCGGGGTAGGAGCCGCCGTCCATCAGGACGTTCTGCCCGGTGATGTAGCCTGCGTGTACGCTGCAGAGAAACGCACAGGTCTGACCGAGTTCGATCGGGTTGCCGAAGCGCTTGGCCGGAATGGCGTCGCGTGAGCGCTGCTCGATGACTGATTCGGCGGCGCCTGTCCGTTTCGCCGCCATGGCGAAGCCGCCGCGCAGCCGCGCGGTATCGAAACTGCCCGGCAGCAGATTGTTGATGGTGACGTTCCTGCAGGCAACGCTGCGGGCGATGCCGGCCACGAAGGCGGTGAGGCCGGCGCGGGCGCCGCTCGACAAATCAAGCCCTGCGAGCGGCATCTTGACGCTGACCGACGTGATATTGACAATCCTGCCGAATTGCCGGGCCTTCATGGGCTCGATGACTTTCTGAATCAGTTCAATCGGCGTCACCATGTTCATCGTGACGCCGGCCAGCATCGCTTGCCGGTCGAGCTCACTAAAGTCGCGATACGGCGGCCCGCCATTGTTGTTGATCAGAATGTCGGGCTCCGGACAGGCCGCGAGCAGGGACGCCTGGCCTTCGTGCGTGGACAGATCCGCGACCACCGGGGTTACCTCGACGCCAGTCGCCTGCCGCAGCTCCACGGCGGTTGCCTCGAGCAGCGAGCGATTGCGCCCGTTGATGACCACCGCCACTCCGGCTTCCGCCAGCGCGCGCGCGCAGCTTTTGCCCAGTCCCTGGCTCGACGCGCAGACGATGGCTTTCCGGCCGCGGATACCTAAGTCCATGTGTCACTATATAGCGAGGATGAGCGATTCACTCTTTGCGCCGGACTACAAGAGCGAGCCGTATTGGTGGCTGGCTTCGCCGCGCCCGCAGCTCGCCGCAGTGCATATGCCGGCCAAGTGCGATGTCGCCATCGTCGGTAGCGGCTACACAGGTCTTGCGGCAGCACTCGAGCTGGCTCGTGGTGGGCGCCAGGTGGTCGTGCTGGACGCCGAGGACGCGGGCTGGGGCTGCTCCTCGCGCAATGGCGGACAGGTCAGCTCATCGATCAAGCCGTCGTTCGATGAACTCAAGGCCAGTCATGGTGCCGATACGGCGCTGCGCATCCGGCGCGAAGGGCTCAACGCGCTGGACTGGATCGATGAATTCATACGGCGCGAGCGCATTGACTGCGATTTCGCTCGGGTTGGCCGATATCACGCTGCCCACCATGCGGCCGCATTCGCAGCCCTGGTTCGCGAGGTGGAAACCCAGCCCAAAGGCGTCGAAGTCGATTGTCACGTGGTGCCCCCGTCGGAGCAGCGCGGTGAACTGGGCAGTGACCTGTATCATGGAGGCGTCGTCTACCCGGCGCATGCGTCCCTTCATCCCGGCAAATTCCATCAGGGTCTGCTCGATCGCAACCTGCAGGCGGGCGCGACCGTGATACCAGGATGCGCCGTCACGTCGATCGCCCGCCACGCCGATGTATTCCAGGTGCGGTGCTCTCGCGGGGAGACACAGGCGCGCGAGGTCATCATTGCGACAAATGGCTATACCACGGCTGTGTCACCGGCACTGCGACGCCGGATTATTCCGATTGGCAGTTACATCATCGCCACCGAACTACTCGATGAGACGCTTACGCGGCGACTGATACCGAATAATCGCGTCATCAGCGATTCGCGACACGTGATCTTTTACTTTCGACTCTCGGAGGACCGACGGCGTGTTCTGTTCGGCGGGCGCGTCGCAGCCGGTGAGACCGATCCAAATTTGAGCGCGCCGCCATTGCACCGCCAGATGAGCCGTGTGTTTCCCGAATTGGCCGCAACGAAAGTCAGCCGCAGCTGGGGCGGCTTCGTTGCCTATACCTTTGATGCGTTGCCCCACCTGGGCCGCTACCCGGACGGTCTGCACTACTGCATGGGCTACTGCGGCTCAGGAGTATCGCTGGCGCCGTATTTCGGCACCCGGCTCGCGCAGCAGATGATGGGCAAGCCCGAAGGGCGTACCGCACTCGATGGCCTGAACTTCGCAACGCGCCCGTTCTATACCGGCAAGCCATGGTTTCTCCCTGCCGTCATCACCGGCTACTGGCTTCGCGATCGGCTGAAACTCTAATGAATCGCACATCGTCAGTCCCGCACGCCCGACGCGCGACATGGCGATGCGCGCTGCTTTCGGTGGCGCTATCGGCATTGCCGGCCTGCTCGCTGCTCTCGATCAAGACGCCCGAGACGCCACTGACGCCGCGCGAGCAGGAAGCGCGGTTGCTCACCCGTGACTATGCCGAACACTTCAACGGCGCGATGATCCTGGCCATCGACGACGCGGCAGCCAGTCAGACGGATCCGGTTGTGCGTGCGCTGGCGCTGCAGCTCAAGCTGGGGGTCGTATCCCAGAGTACGCGCGCGGCCACCGGCCTCTCGCCAATGGGAAGCCTGATCGACACCTGGGCCTTCGCGCTGCAGCTGCGTGACTACCTGGATTCGGGCAGCGGCGCCGCGTTGCTCGGTGGGGCCCAATCGAATGTTCGCTCCCAGGCCGCTGGACTGGCCGACGAGGCCGATGCGCTGGCCAAAAAAGTCACCGGTGATGACTACCCACGGTACCAGGCCTTCGTGAAGCGCTACACGTTCCGGTATCCCCTCGAGGGTCCGGACTGCCAGCGCATTTCAGCGCTCTCGATCTGGTCGGCCGAAGAAGACGACAAGGGGCCGCTGCGGGTCACCGGCACGGTGGCACAGGCGCTGGGCGATGTTTCCGACCGCATGCGAATCTACGGGCAGGAAATCCCCGCTGTGAGCCTGTGGGAGGCGGAGCGGGCGCTGGACCGATCCGGTATTGATGCGGCCTCTTATCGGGCGACCTTTCGCAGCATCGATGCGCAGCTCGCCAAGATATCGACACTGGCCGAGACCAGCCCCGCCCTGGCGCACGAGGCAATCGCAGAATTGCGCCGCAGCCTCGGCGAATCGTCCGATAGGCTCGACAACGCCTGGACGCAAATGCTCCAGACGCTGCGGATCGAACGTGCCGCTCTGGCCGCGAACATCACTTCCGAGCGCGAAAGCCTGACGGCCGCAGCCGACGTGGAACGCGCCCGCATCTCAGCGGACGCGGCGAAAATCGCCGAACGCGCCGTGGATAAGTCCTGGAGCGAGATACGCGCACTGGTGCGCGAAGCACTGCTGCTGCTGATCGTGCTGGCTATCGTAGTGTTGGGTTTACCGTTCGCGGCCGGATATTTTCTGGGGCGCCACCGCGCTGCGAGCAGCCGCAATCGCTCCTAGAGCAGGCCAAGCACCGCGGCGCGCACTGCCGCTGCCGTCTTGTTACTGGCGTTGAGCTTTTTGACGACGTTGCCGACGTGGAACGTCACGGTGCGAACCGACAGTCCCATGATCACGGAAATCTCGGCCGTGGTCTTGCCCTCGGCGGTCCAGCGGATGACCGTGGTCTCCTGACAGGACAACTTGACGTTGGCTTCGGGAACCAGCTTCTTGATAAGCACTTGAGTCATGGCCAGGTGCGCGATCTGCGTCAACCACGCCAGCCGATAATTCTTCTCCTGCATCTCCTCATCGCTGAGCGCTTCGTTGGAGCGTGCTACGGTCAGCATGCCCAGCGTTCCGTGGATGTCGCGGCAGGGTTGAGCCCAGCCGTAGCGCAGGCCGTGTCCACGCGCTTCTTCCCAAAAGTCACGTGCGCCCGAAAATAATTCATCGCTCCATAGGACGGGCAGGGGCGAGATCATGGCATGTTGCACGGTAGGGTCGACGGCGAGGTAATTGCGCTGCGCGTACTGCGCCTGCCAGCGCGTCGGATAGTTGTTGATCATGACGACGCGGTGCCGGGAGAGCGGCAGCGGAGAGCGCATGCCGTAGGCGCAATGATCGAAGCCCAGCCGGCGCGCCAGGTCGACCAATTTGTCGAACACGCGGTGCTCGTCCTTCTCGGTCAGCAGCATCCGTAGCTGCTCGTCCTGCCAGGCTCTCACGGCCCGCTCCCTGCGCGATGGCCAGTCATATGCAGAATAGGTGGTGATCAATCACCAATCGATTACGCATTCGCTATTATTTGTCGATTTTCCTGGCTTCATCGATTGGTACGAAACATCCGCGCCAGTTCCGCGCTCCAGCCGGAACTGACTGCCGGTGCGGCAAGGCGATTCTTGAAAAGTGCCGAGCAACGCTGGTAGGCAGCCGCAGCCGCGGCGGCTTGTCCGGCGCGCTCGAGACATGAGATGAGTGCGCTGTGAAGTTCTTCCGAGCCGCATTCGACATCGAGGCCGCGGTTATACAGATCGATCGCCGACCCGAAATTGCCGCAGCGCTCATAGCCCTGACCAAGCTGCAGCAGGCCGCGCAGGTATTTGCGCTGCAGGCGACGGCGGGTCTCCGTTGCCAGCGGGTGTTCGCTGTCGCCTAAAAATGGTCCGCGGTATCGCAACAGGGCGCTCAACAGCCCATCCGGATCCATGGATCTGCCCATTTCTGCCTCGAATTCCCAGGCATCGACCCGGCAATACCGAGCCTCCAGCCTGATCTGCCCGCAGTCCACCCGGATGGCGGACTTGTCACCCAGGAGTTTTCGGAGTCGGAACACCGCGGTGTTCAGGGCCCGGCCGGCCGACCAGGAGTCAAGATCGGGCCAGAGCGCTTCACAGAGGGTATGCTGACCCACGCTGTCTCCTGCTGAGATAAGGAGACCTTTGAGCAGGTCCAGCGGCTTACGAGGAGCCTTAAATACGAACCGCAGCGGTTCATCATGCACCAGGACTTCAAATCGACCCAGAGCATGAATGGCGACCGGCGTTAATGTTTGATCCGCTCCGTCCATGGCATCCTCCCTATCTAAATGTTGTACTGCGGGTGTAAACCGTCGCGCGGCAGGGAGTACTGAAGAACATCGAAACCTTTACTGAAGGTTTTCTAATCAATTGGAGATCAATCGGTTATAAATAGGTCGCTGGCTGGTAAGCCGGCACGAGGTTGCTGATGGCGGCTAAGTTACAGGTGCCGTTCCACCTCGGGGCGTGGCTGGTCGACCCGTCGCTGGATACGATTTCGCGGGGCACCCAAACGATCAAGCTCGAGCCGCGCATGATGCGGCTCCTGACATGTCTGGCAGACTCGCCCGGGGTCGTGGTCAGCCAGGAAAGACTGTTGGCCGAGGTCTGGGCAGGCGTCATTGTCGGGCCCGCATCCGTATACCAGGCGGTTTCCCAGCTTCGCCGGCTGCTGGGCGATACGGACCTGGAACCCAGCTGTATCGCCACCGTACCGCGCAAGGGCTACCGCCTGATCGCGCCGGTCCGGTCGCTCCCCGCACGCGACGCCGGGGCCCTGCAGGACATCCCGGGAGCCCCAGGCGCCCCGGCCCCCCCGGCCTCCCTGAACCCCCCGACGCCCCAGGAAGACGCTCCCGGCACACGGTCGAACCGGCGCTGGATCTGGATGCTCGTGAGCATCCCCGTTGGGGTCGGCTTGGCCGTCTGGCTGGCCTGGAAACCAGCCCGGCTGCTGACATCGAACACCGACGATGGGGACTCGATCGTGGTGCTGCCTTTGATCGACTTAAGCGATGAAAAGCACGACCAGGCATTCTGTGATGGCCTAACCGAAGAACTCTCGAACTGGCTGGCCCAGATCCCGACACTGCGCGTCGTCGCGCGCACTTCCGCCTTCACGTTTCGTGGGCTGAATGAAGATGTGCGCGCAATCGGCAAGGCACTGGGAGCCAGGCATGTACTCGAGGGATCGATGCGTCGCGCAGGCGACCATATGCGCGTATCCGTGCAGCTGGTCGACGCTCGCAATGGCTATCAGATCTGGTCATCGGAATACGACCGTCCATTCGAGGATGCGATCCGCATCCAGGAGGACATCTCCCGTTCCGTAGCCGAGAGTCTCGCTATTCGCCTCACAGACGATACCATTCAACGTTTCGCCGCCCGCAGCACCAAAAACCCGGAGGCCTACAGGCTGTTCCTGCTGGCGCGTCACGAACAGCAGGATCGAAGTGCCGAAACAAATGCCCATGCGATCGAGCTGTACCAGCAATCGCTGGCCTCGGATTCGCAATTTGCGCTTGCCTACGTTGGCCTGGCATACGCCACGATCAATCAGATCCATCTGAACGGACGTTCTGTGGCCGAGGTCAGTGCCGCGGCAGAGCCCTTGCTGGCGCAGGCCGCGCAGCTCGAACCCGAACTGTCGGAGCTATACGCGGTTCGTGCAGCGCTGCGCGAAGAGCAGGGAAAAGCATCCGACGCTCTGGACGATCTGAATCGGGCGGTGTCGCTGAATGCCAACGATAGCTGGGCGCTCGCGGAGCTGGCGCGACTGCACATCGGGGAGGGTGCGCCCCGCGATGCTCTCCATGACATCATGCGCGCACTGGCACTGGACCCGCTCGACTATATCCTGCACGCACGTCAATGCCTGGTGCTGCAGGATCTGGCGCGCTTCGCGCAGGCGACTGCCGCGTGCGAGCGCTCGCGTGCGCTGCGCGGACCGGGCGGATGGGATCTTCTCGTCTCCGAGTGGCTGGCCTGGTCGCAGGGAGACCTGGTTCAGGCACTGAATTGGAATGCCGTTGTCCTCAAATCCGATCCTAAAAGCTTCGCCCTGTATGACCGGCGGGCCGACTTTCTGCTCACGTTGGGAATGCCCGGGGAGGCGCGCAAGGTGCTGCGGGAGGCAGCGACGCAAACGCAAAGCGGAGAGGCGGTCGACATTGGACTGGCCCGAGTCGCATTCTACGAAGGTGGAGTCGATGCGCTGCGCGCCGAGATAGCGCGCGCGAAGCTAGACGACTCACCACATGCGCGGACTCTGATCGACACTGCCTACTTGCACCTGCTGCTCGATGATGCGGTTGCGGCCAACCAACTCATGGCACGCGCGATGCGCGCCTCGGACTTCGACGCGGGACGGCTCAACTCACCTTGGTTCGCACGTTGGGGTTTGTCCGATCAATTGGTCCTTGCAGTGGCAGAGCAACGCTCGGGCAACTCGGTGGCCGGAGCGCAGCATCTGCAGGGGATATCGGATCTGCTCGAACGGCTGGTGCTTGCCGGGGAAGAGCGCCACGGTATCTATGTCCTGAAGGCCGAAGTGCTCGCGCTAAAGGGAGATGCGGATGGCGCCATGAAGGCACTGAATCGTGCGGTCAATCTCGGATGGCGTGGATCCTGGTGGGCTCAGCGCGAGCCCTACTTAGTCTCGCTGCGCGACCGCGGCGACTTTCGCGCGCTCATCGCGCGGGTGGACGGCATTGACCGGGCGATGCGTGCTGCCGTGGAGACCCGGCGCTAGTCGACCGAAGTGGCCGCACCCAGATGGCTGCGGCCACCACAGGTTCTATTTCTTCTTCTTGGGCGACTTTTTTTTCCGCGCTATATGCGGCCCTGGTCCATCATCTAAAATCCGGGGGGATGCTTTCCGCCCCTTCTTCTTACGCGTGGCCATCGTTACAGTTCCTCCATTGGTAACGCGAAATCCAGAACGAGTTTAATGTGCGAAAGCGATAATTGGCTTACCGATCGCTTACAGATTTCACGGCATGGTGCGCATATTGCGCGGCGACCTCAGGCGCCTGAAGTCAACGCATCAGTCAGCAACCGGTGTGCTGTCGGCGCGTATGCTGGATTTTGGAAAGGAGCACGCCCACGGCCACTGTGATCCTCAAGGGAAGCGAACGCACAGCTGTCGCGCAATCTCGTGTAGTCGGTCCAGCCGACGCAACCGAGCGGCTCGAGGTCAGTATCATCGTCCGGCGGCGCGCGGCGCAGGTACTGCGCGCGCGTACCGCGGCGCTTGCCGCTGGAAATCGCGACGTCGGTCATCTGACGCGAGAGCAATTCGCTGCGCAGCATGGTGCAGACGAACCGGACATGGCGGCGGTGCGCACGTTCGCCAGCAGATACGATCTGCGCATCGTCCAGGAGCATGCGGCGCGCCGCACGTTGGTGTTGTCGGGAACGGTTGCGCAATTCCGCACTGCGTTTTCCGTCGAGCTCAACGTGGTGGGACATCCCGACGGTACCTATCGCGGTCGCACGGGCGCCATCCATCTACCGCCGGAGCTCGACGGAATCGTCGAGGCGGTGCTGGGTTTGGACAATCGCCCGCAGGCCAAGCCGCACTTCCGCATCAGGTCGGGCGCGGACAGTCCTTTGAAGACTCGCGCGCGTGCCAGCTCATCGGTCTCCTATACGCCGGTCCAGGTGGCAGCGCTCTATGGTTTTCCGGCGGGCACGGGCAAAGGGCAGTGCGTCGGCATCGTCGAACTCGGCGGAGGGTTTCGGCCGGCGGACCTGAAGACCTATTTCACCAAGCTCAAAGTCGGTTCCCCGAAAGTACTGGCGGTCTCTGTAGATCATGGCACCAACGCGCCAAGCGGCAGTGCAAACGGTGCCGACGGCGAGGTCATGCTCGACATTGAAGTCGTCGGATCGGTGGCGCCAGCCGCGAACATCGCCGTGTATTTTGCGCCGAACACGGATGCCGGCTTTGTCGACGCGGTGACCAGCGCGATTCACGACACCACCAACAAACCGTCGGTCATATCGATCAGTTGGGGCAGCGCCGAGTCCACCTGGACCGCGCAGGCCATGACGGCCATGGACGATGCGTTTCAAGCCGCTGCCTCCATGGGCATTACCGTATGCGTGGCTTCGGGCGACAACGGCTCGAACGACAATGTCGGCGGCAGCACAGACCATGTGGATTTTCCCGCCTCCAGTCCCTTCGCCCTGGGCTGCGGCGGTACCAGCCTGCGAGCTTCGAAGAATATCATTTCGAGCGAAGTCGTCTGGAACGACGGCTCGAGCGGCGGCGCTACCGGCGGCGGCGTCAGCGGTTTTTTTCCGGCCGTGCCGTGGCAGGCTGGTATCTCGGCGAAGCTCAGCGGTGGCAGGAGCATCCCGCTGAAGAACCGGGGCGTGCCCGATGTGGCAGGGGATGCCGATCCCCAGACCGGCTATGCCGTTAGGATTGATGGCACGGACACTGTTATTGGCGGCACGAGTGCCGTGGCGCCGCTATGGGCGGGATTAATCGCCCGAATCAATCAATCCGCCGGATCACCGCTGGGGTATCTGAATCCGTCACTCTATGAGAACCAACAGGCGCTGCGCGACATCACGCAGGGCAACAATGGCGATTTCGCCGCGGCCAAGGGCTGGGATGGATGCACGGGACTCGGCAGTCCAAACGGAAAGCTGTTGCTCTCGGCGTTACAGAAATCTGCAGCCAAGCACTCCAGGTAGCGCGGCGCAAGGCAGGCGTCTGATCGTATCGTGCCTTGCGCCGCCAGGCCCTCTGGCCGGCGCGTTTACCGCGGCGGCTTGTTGGCGTCCTTCACCTGCTCCTTGACGTCGCCGAACGTCTTCTGAATTTTGCCCCCGACTTTTTCAATCGTGCCGCGATCCTCCAGATCCGGATTGCCGATTACCCGGCCCGTCGTCTGCTTGATCGATCCCTTGGCTTCCTCAACACGACCCTGGACTTGATCCTTGTTCATTGCGGTTTCCTCACTTTATTAAGTTCAAGGCCAGTATGACGAGCGCCCCACGAGCGTCCATGCGTCGGCGGGGCGTTAAGGCGTAGGAGCGGGCCGACTTAGCCCCCGAATCGGACTGCACTGACAGGGGTATGCGTCCGTTACCACACCCCCCCGACTGCGGCGCTTCGTATAAATGCTCCTGAGGAAGGCAGATACATGCCAGTCAGGAGAACGACATGCTCTATTACGCAGTAGTATTTCTGGTCATTGCGCTGATTGCCGGCGCGTTGGGCTTTTTCGGCGTCGCGGGCGCCGCCGTCGGGATCGCCAAGATCCTGTTCTTTGTGTTTCTGGTGCTATTCGTGGTTTCCCTGCTCATGGGCCGCCGCAGTTCGCCACCGTTATAGCCGCCGACCCGCCTTGCGCTACCATAGGCCGTAGGCTTGGGAGCGCGGGGCGGGCGGTAGCCCGCCTCCGCCGTCGGGAAACCCGGAGGTTGTGCAGATGGACGAGGTGTTTGGGCGGCGGGATCTGATCGCCCCCGCCAGGCTCAGGGAGCTGTCCGTCAAATCGGACGCCCTCGGCTTTTTGCAACTTGGCAGCCACGTGGGCGCCGTCGCCATTTCAGGCACGGGGGTGGCGCTGACCTGGGGCACACCCTGGGTGGTGCCGATCTTTATCGTCCACGGAATCCTGTTCAACTTCCTCTACGCGGGTCAGCACGAACTGAGCCACTGGACGGTATTCCGAACCCAGGGGTTCAATGAGTTCTTTGGCCGCCTCTTCGGGTTCGTGCTTCTATTCCCGCGCGATTTCGACCAGGTGCAGCACTTTGCGCACCATCGGTATACCCAAAACTGGCAGCGCGACGGTGAGCTGGCCCGGGCGCGATACACACTGCGTTCATACATTTTGTGGATGCTCGGCCCCACCTATTGGTACACGCGATTGCGGCGCATCGTTCGCTTCGCCGCAGGCGTCGTGACCGAGCCTTACATCCCCGCTTCGAGAAAACCCACCATGGTGCGCGAAGCGCGCTGGCATCTGGCCGGCTATGCGCTCATTGCCGCTGTATCGGTGATAGGGCGCAGCTGGCTGGCGCTGGAGGTTTGGCTATTGCCGATGCTATTGCTGAAGCCGGTGCATCAGCTGCAGAACACCATCGAGCACCTGGGTTTGCCCCATGTCGAGACGATCACCAGCAATACCCGCTCCACGCGCACCAACGCTGTAATGCGCTGGATGGGCTGGAATATGCAGTACCACACGGCTCATCACGCCTTTCCCGGCGTCCCGTGCTACCGACTTCCCAAGCTTCACCGCGATATTTTCATCGCGCGCAATTCCCCACCGCCGACGATGTCCTACCTGGGATTCCAGCTGGCGGTACTGCGAGCGTTTCGTCACGGGCGCACGGAAGCCGATTACCCGGACGACTCGACCTGGATCGCCGAGTAATTAGAACCCGAGCTGTCCACGCACATCGGCCGCGGTCGTTCCCCCTGCCCGTAGTTCGCGCAGAGTAACCGGACCATCGCGCTTGGACAGTTTACGGCCCTGGGGATCCAGGATCAGTCGGTGATGCCCGTACTGCGGTTCCAGCAGTCCGAGCAGCGCCTGCAGCAGACGCTGCACATGTGTCGCTGCGAACAGATCGTTGCCGCGCGTCACCAATGACACCTGCTGGAAGGCATCATCCACGACGACCGCCAGGTGGTAGGCCGCCCCGACATCGCGCCGGGTGAGCACGATGTCGCCGAGCACTGCCGGATCCACAGCGATGACGCCACTTTCCCCACCCGGCCCCGATCCGAGCTCCGTGAAGCTCAGCGGCCCGGTGCTCGCCGCTGCCGCCGCCACATCCAGCCGCAGGACATGCAAATGTCCTGCAGCCATGCGACGCTCACGTTCCTGAAGGGTCAATCCCCGACAAGTGCCAGGATAGAGGCTGGCCGAAACACCGTGCGGGGCCTGCCCAGCATGGGCGATCTCCGCCGCGATTTGCCTGCGTGTACAGAAGCAGGGATACAGCAAAGCCGCGGCAGCCAGGGTATCGACCGCGGCCTGGTACTGCGCCAATCGCTGTGACTGCCGCAGTACCGGTTGGGGCCAGGACAGGCCCAGCCAGCGAAGATCGGATTCAATGGCAGCCTCAAATTCCGGGCGCGCCCGCGTGGCATCCAGATTCTCGATGCGCAGGAGGAAGCGGCCGCCGCCCGCCGCGCTTTCGGCAGTCAAGGCCGCGTAGGCGTGACCCAGATGCAGCCATCCGGTCGGGCTTGGGGCAAATCGAGTAGTGTGCACGAGGAAAGATTATCAATTCTGAGCCCGCCGTCGATGCGATAACATCCGCTCATGAGTGAACTGCGCGTGTTTCAATCTCTCTGGGCAACGGAGCTGCGTCGGCCGGGAATCCCCGAAGCACCCATTCCGGAGCGCTTTGATCGCGTCAAGGACGCCGGCTACGACGGCCTGGCCATCGATCTGGGCGCCACCGATCTGCTCGTGGCTCAATCCTGCGTCCGCGAATATGAGCGCACCGGTCTTTCGGGGCTGGTGATCGCATTCCCGACGTCGATCGAAGCTCTGCGCCCCGCCTTGCACCTGGCAAAAGAAATTGGCGCGCCGTTCGTGGTCGTGATTGGCAAGGTCATGCCGCTGGCGGTCGAGGACATGGTCCCGGTGGTGCGTGGGTGGATTCGACTCGCCGCCGAGGAAGCGGTATCGATCCAGTTCGAAACGCATCGTAACTGCATCACCAACGACATGTTCTCGACCTTGCTGATGCTCGAGGCGATTCCGGAGATGCGGTTGTGCGCCGACCTGTCGCACTATGTGGTGGACCGCGAGATGATGCTGCCGCTGTCCACCGAAATGCAGGATTACGTCGCTCGCCTGCTGGCGCGTTCCGATTCCTTTCAGGGTCGCATCGCCACCCGCAGCCAGGTGCAGGTGGCGATCGATTTCCCCCAGCACCGCCCCTGGCTGGAGATTTTTCTGAATTGGTGGAAGCAGGGATTCGCACTGTGGCGCGCGCGCGCTCCCACCGAGGATCTGGTCTTCGTTTGTGAACTCGGTCCTCCCAACTATGCCATCACCGATGCGCGCGGAGAAGAACTCTCAGATCGCTGGGACGAGGCGCTGACGCTGCGGCGTCTGGCGCGCGAAGCCTGGACCGCGGCAGCTCAGCCGAATGGATAGTCCGTCAACGCCGATCCCAGTGCGTCCTTGAGCGCTCCCAGATAGGCGTCGAAATGCTGCCAGTGTTCGATCGCGTCGCGGTAGATGGGCCGGCGCACCTGTTCTGAACTGGCCGTACGCACGGCGCGCTCCGTTTCATAAAAGCGCAGGCAGCCCTCCTCGAAGGGCAGCCGGCAAAATTCGAGCAGGCGTCGGACTGCCGCTTCGGTATCGCGCACCGTCTCCTCGTAGAAAACTCTGAGCACGGCTCCGGGTAGTACCGCATCCCAATGTGCCATCAGGGCGACATAGTCTGCGTAGTAATGACCCAGATCGCCGAGGTCGTAGCTGAAATTCTGGCCGGTGGCAAATAGCTGTTTGAACGCGCTGAAACAGCAGGCCAGCGGATGACGTCGCGTATCGATTATGCGCGCGTTCGGCAGAATCAAATGTATCAGGCCGATGTGCGGAAAATTGTTCGGCATTTTGTCGATGAAGTACGGCGCACCACGCCGCTGGATGCGGGTGCGCGCCAGGTATTCCTCGCCCAGGGACTTAAGTTGCGTCGCATCCAGTTCGTGCAGTATGGCGGGATACCGCGACGGGTCTTTTGGCCGTCGCTTGCCGCTCAGGCGCCTGGCAATATCGATGATGTCGGGCAACTCCGCGGTACCGTCGACTTGCGAATGGCTGGCCAGGATCTGTTCCACGAGCGTCGAGCCCGAGCGCGGCAAGCCGACGATGAAGATCGGCGATGGATCGACACATCCATTCGCGGCATTGCGCTCGAACAACTGACGCGTACAGGTCTGCATGAGTTCCAGCGTGCCGGCGTGATTGTCCTCGGCGCTGTAGCGGATTTCCCCGCGACGCCGCTCGTTGCCGCGCTGATACTGCGCAAACGCGCGACCATACTCCCTACGATCTTCATAGGCCTTTCCCAGCGCAAAGCGCAGCGCCGGGTATTCCCGCGCACTGCTACGCCCCGACTCAACGGCGACATTCATTGCTCCGACCTCCTGGTCCGTGAACTCGAAGGTCTTCAGATTCGCGAGACTCCAGTAGGCGTCACCGAACAGCGGGTCCAGAGCTACCGCACGCCGATAGACCCCTATCGCTTCAGGCGTACGACCGATCGTCTTGAGCGCATGCCCGAGACTTGCGAGATCCAGAGCGGTGTGACCGGGGCGGGAGACCACGCGCTGGTAGTTGTCGATCGCCTCCTGGTGCCGGCCGACACGGATCAGGACCGAGGCCAGCAGGATGCGATAGGCGCTGTTGTCGGGATCGACGGCCAGCAACTGATCGATCTGCTGCAGCGATTGCTCGAACTTGCCCTGCTTCATGAGGACATGCGCATAGCCGCCGCGCGCCAGATGAAAGCCCGGTGCCAGATTCACGCACCGGGCGAACAACTGTTCGGCATCTTCGAAAACACCAAGTCGCGTGGCGATCTCGGCCAGCAGCCGCAAAGCGTCGATGTCGTTGGGTGAATGCCGCAGAAAGTCGCGGCAGATGGGCTCCGCCTCCGAGAGTTTCCCCTGCGCGAGGAGCTCCGCCGCTTTGATCAGTACCTCGGGTCGCGATGCAGCCTTCAGGTATTCGCGCATGGCCTCGTCGGCCGCCGTCTGCTCGCCGAGCGTGGTCAGCATATCGGCCATCAGGCCCCAGGCTGCACTGCGCGATGGATCCAAACGGACGACCTCCCGGAGCGAGGCCACCGATGCCGCGAGGTCGCCGCGCGAGCGCAGGATGATCGCCTTCTCCTGATGCACCGAAAGCCAGTTCCGGCGTCTCGCAATCAGGCTGTCGAGCAGTGCAATGGCCTCGGCCGAATCGCCCTGCAGGTGGCGCGCCTTGGCCAGCAGGAATACGGTGTTCGGTTCCTGGGGTGATGAGCGCAGGATCTCTCGCGCCTGCGCTTCTGCCTGCGGCCCCTGGCCAGCCTTGATCAGCTGAACGATGCGTTCGAGAGCAGGTTGCAGCTCCACCACTTCAATGGCGGTAACTCAAGGTCAGGCCGACGGTCATCGGTCGGGCAATCGTCTCGCGGCCATATTGATCGCCCTGATAGAAGTCGTAGTCGGACCGGTTGATAAACAGAACGGCACGCTTGTCGAAGGCATTGTCGATGAACAGATCGGAAGCCCAATGGCCCCAGGCCGCGCCCAGCTTGAGGTTCGTCAGCGAATAACTCGGCTGCGGACCGCGCGTCTCGAGGAACATCGTGCTCCATGAGCGGCCCACGTACGACGTGCTGAGCTGTGCGTGTCCCTGAACGCTCGAACTCCACGCGAAGTCGTAGCGTCCCAGGAGCGAGCCCTTCTCCTTGGGCACGAAAGCAAGCGGCGTGCCCGACGGCGCATGCCAGATCACAGTGGACGAGCCGCAGGGACCGCCCAGACAGAACGACTGCGTCAGATGGGCATCGATGTAGGCACCGTTGAGTCCCACGGTCCAATGCTCATCGGGGCGGAAACTGATATCGAATTCACCGCCGTTATCGGTGGCCTTGCCCGCGTTGCCGCTGACGAAGAACACGACGCCGGGAACCAGCGTCGTGAACTGGATGTCATTCCAGTTCATGTGATAGCCGGTCACGTTGACGCGCAGCCGATTGTCGAGCCACTGCGACTTGAGTCCGGCTTCGTAGTTCTTCACCGTGTCGGATTGATAGGTAGGCCCGATACCGTCAGCCGGCGCGGTACCCCGGTTGACGCCGTTGGGGCGATAACCCTCGGAGTAGGTCGCATATGCCATTACACCCGGCTGGATTTTGTAAGACAGGTTGAACTTCTTGATGGCGCCAACTTCGGTCGCGGTCACGTGCGGCGTCAACTGGAACAGCGATCCACCGGGTTTGGCCTGGAACAGGCCGTTGATGGTGTTGGTTTCGTCGTACCAGCGAACACCGGCGAGGAAAGCGAGTTTCGAAGTGATATCCCAGGTGACTTCGGTGAATGCCGCTTTCTGTCGATCGAGGCGATTGCCGTCAAACAGCAGGTAGGTGTAGGGATTCGAATCCAGGATGCTCTGCGCGTTCAGGCCCGGGATGTCGTAGTTCTCGGTATAGCGATGCTCGATGGTTTCATTGAATGCACCGACGATGGCGTGCACTGGATAGGTCAGTGGTGTTTGTAGCCGCAATTCGTTGTCCCACCGCCGGATGAAGTTGGTACCGATGAACTCCTCGCGCGGGTCCTTGCAGCCTGAAAGCACCCCGGCACCGTTATTCTGGCAGGTGTAGTACGGCGCGATGAACCCCGAGTAGTCGGAATACATCGAGTAATCATGTGTGTAAGTGATGTTGCGGTCGAAATACGAGCCGGCATACGTCAGATCGAAGTCGCCAAACACTTTGCCGTTCGCCGTGATCGAGTACTGTCGAAACACGTCATCCAGCGAATCATCGAAGTAACGAGCGACGTTCAGATCGTTGCCACCGAGCGCGGGATCGACATCGAACACGCCCTGGCTGGTCAGTTTCTGCGTGATGAATTTCAGGTCGATGGTCCAGTTGTCGCTTGGCTGCGTACGCAAGGAGAAACGCAGACCCTCTTTCCCCGATGAATTGAAATTGCTCTTGGCGTACATGCTGTTGTTGATGGTGGGATTACCGCCAACGACGGTTTCCGGCACATTCGGAAACGTATAGGTAAACGAGCGTGCGATGTTGTTGATGTAGCCGCCCTGCTGATCCGACCAGCCCACGAGCCTGAGCGCGGTGTGATCACCGAGCGGCAGATTGGCAAAGCCCTCGACCTTGTAACTCGGATCGCCGTGAGGCGACAGCGCGTATGAAAAATCGGTACCAAAGTCCTCGGCGGCCGGATTAGGTGCCTTGGTGATGATGCGCACGGTACCGGCTTCCGAGCTGGAGCCAAACAAGGTTCCCTGCGGACCCGACAGCGCTTCGATGCGCTCGATGTCGTAGATTTCCAGGTCCAGCGACCGGCCGGCATTGGTCACCGGCTGCTCATCCAGATAGACAGCTACCGTTGGCTGCACGCCGGAGGTCTCGACGAGGTTCACCGAACCGTCGGACAGGCCACGGAAGTAAATCTGCGCCGAACCTGGTCCCGTGGAGGTGAAGGACAGGCTCGGAACAAGCAGCGCGTAGTCGCTGAAGTCCTTGACGCCGAGGTTCTCCAGCGTGGTGGAGGAGAGCACCTCGATGCTCGAGGGAACGTCCTGGGCGTTCTCGGCGCGCTTGGTGGCCGTTACGACGATTTCTTCGAGCTGGCCAGAATCGACGCCCGTATCAGCCGCCGCCATCGCGGCGCCGGCATGGCCGGCTATTGCGGCCAGCACCGCGCTCGCGATCGGCGACAGTCGCCGCGGAGGAAGACGGTTTATGGCAACGAGTCGGGCGCGCGGCTTGCTTCGCATCGGACTGTCCCTCTTTGCGTCGACTTCCCTCGAGCGGTTTTCACAGCTCCAGGAATTAAAGTAGTTGCGCGGAGGCTAACAGTACGCTTGCGAGCTGACAAGAACGCCGGAATCCAATGTTGCGTTTCGGACCATCAGCCCCCGCTGCTTGAATGGGGGCGTCACCAAGCGGGAACGCACCCGACTCATGCCAGGTGGCGCGCTAAAGTCGCTTCCAGTCCAGGAGGATCTCTCTGGCGGCATTGTGGCCGGGAATGCCTGAGACCCCACCGCCAGGGTGAGTAGATGAACCGCACTGATACAGACCGCCGACGGGCGTCCGATAGTCGGACCAATGGGGCGCCGGCCGCTGCCAGAACAGTTGATCCGCGGTCAGCTCCCCGTGAAAAATGTGGCCCTGCGGCAAGCCCACGATGGCTTCCAGATCGGGCGCCACCAGGGTCTCGATATCGATCACCTGACTGGAGAAGCCAGGCGCCATCTCGTCCAGCACCTGCAGCGCCGCCCTGGTGAGGTTCCCCTTCTGGTCTTCCCAGCTCGCTCCGTCCTTGAGACGGTAGGGGGCGTGTCCTCCAAAAACGTTGATGACGTGCTTTCCGGGAGGCGCCAGCGAGTCGTCGACGATCGTCGGGACGACCGGCGTCAGGAACGGCCTGGCGGAGTACCATCCGTACTTGGCATCGTCGTAGGCCCGCTCCAGATAATCGATTCCGGGCGCGATGTGCACATACGTCGGGTAACGGAACTGCAGCTTGTCGGCGTTGAAGGCCCGGTAGCACGGCGGTTCGTGCGCCGCAATGTTCATCTTGAAAGCGGTAGAAAACGTCCGGAAGGTATCGATGTCCCGCAGCAGCTCGGCAGGCAGATGCTTCGGCGCCACCAAGCGACGAAACAGCGTCCCGGCGGCGACATTGGATACGACCGCCTTGGCGTGAAACTCCCGGCCATCGACAGTCCTGACGCCGGTGGTGCGACCATCTCTCACCAGCACTTCGGCCACAGGCGATTGCGTCAGCACTTCCATGCCGAAGCGCGCTCCCGAACGAGCGATCGCCTGGGTGATGGCACCCATGCCGCCGCGAATAAATCCCCAGCCACCGGCACCCTGATGTTCGCCCATCAGGTGATGCATGATCACATAGGCCGTGCCGGGCGACTTTGGGCCCGCAAAGGTGCCGATCGAAGCGTAATACGCCAGCACGGTCTTGATGACGTCATGCTCAAACCAGGCGGACAGATAGTCATAAGCGCTCTGGCTAAGCAGATCGACCATGCGGTAGGCCTGGTCGCCAATGGTCCGGTGACGCCAGAGCAGCGAAGCACTCGACTTGAAGCTCTTCCAGCTGCGCCGAACCGGGTCCACGGGCGTCTCGAACAGCAACTGCCGCACGAGCTTTGCGGACTCCTCCAGATAGCGCGCGAATTCCGGATAGATCTGCGCGTCGTGCTGCGAGAATCGTGCAAACTCGGCCTGGGTCCGGGCCATGTCGTCGCTGAAGACGATGTAGTCGTCGCCGCCCAATGGACAGAACAGGTCGTTGGCCGGTAATACCTCCAGCCCGAGTGAAGTCAATTCCAGATCCCGCATCACGCGCGGATGCAGCAGGCTCATGACATAGGAGAATCGGGACGCCCGAAAGCCGGGACTGAATTCCTCGGTGACGGCAGCACCGCCGATGATTTCACGGCGCTCGAGTACCAGGGTCTTGAGCCCCGATTTGGCCAAATAGGTGCCGCAAACGAGCCCGTTGTGGCCCGAGCCGACGACGATCACATCATAGCTGGACGTCACGGTGCGCTCCCCCATCGATAAAGTATCCTGGTGGACATGGTCGCGTCTCGTGGGCGGCGCGGCAATACCGCCGCAACGCCTGAGCTTGCGCAGCAGTTCCCCCCAGCGCATTCTTTGACGTCCATATTAATGGGGAGTCGAGCGTGTACGTTCCGGATCATTTTCGCGAAACGCGCATCGATGTGCTACAGGCATTCATGGCCCAACACCCGTTGGCCACATTGGTGGCCAACACGGCCGACGGTCTGACCGCCAATCACATCCCCCTGCAATCGAGTCTGCAGACCGACGGTACGGGCCTGCTCCGCGGCCACATAGCCCGTGCGAACTCGCTGTGGCGGCAGCTTGAAAGCGATTCGCCGGTGCTCGTCATTTTCACGGGCGCCGATACCTATGTCTCACCGAACTGGTACCCGAGCAAGCAGGAACAGGGCAAGGCGGTGCCGACCTGGAACTACGCGACGGTGCACCTTAAGGGCACGATTCGTTTCATCGACGATGCGTCGTGGTTGCGCGACTTTGTCGGCACGCTGACCGATATCCATGAACAGCCGCGCACACATCCCTGGCACGTCAGCGACGCGCCTGCCGACTACATCGAGGGCATGTTGCGAGCCATCATCGGCTTCGAAATAAAAGTCTCGAGCACCGTCGGAAAATTCAAGGGCAGCCAGAACCGCTCCGGCGCGGATCGAGCCGGCGTGAACGCCGCACTACGAAAGGAAGGCCGCGCAACGCACGAAATCGATGAGCTGGCGCCAGGCTCGAATGCGGTCTCGTGAGCAGGCCGGTTGCCGCCATCACCGGTGCTTCGAGCGGCATCGGTGAAGTATTTGCGCACAAGCTGGCGGCCACGCATGATCTGCTGCTCATCGCGCGGCGACGGGAACGGCTCGATGCCATGGCGGCCGAGTTCGCGAAACGCCACGGCACGCAGGTTGTCATCCTCGCGGCAGATCTGACTGACGAAAATGACCTCGCCGCTGTTGCCGAGCGGATAGCCTCCGAACCAAATCTCGAACTGGTCGTCAACAATGCCGGATTGGGCATGCGCGGCCTGCTTTGGGAGTCCGATCCGAAACTGCTGGAAAACATGCACCGGCTCAATGTCTCGGCCGTGCTGCGGCTGAGCCACGCTGCCCTGTCAAACATGATCGTCCGGCGCTCCGGCGTGCTCATCAATGTGGCATCGGTAGCAGGCTTCGTTCGCAGGGCGCGCAACGCCGGTTACGGTGCTACCAAGGCCTGGGTGATCGCCTTTACCGAGAGCCTCTATCTCGAATTGAAGAGCATTCGGTCGCCGGTGCGGGTGCAGGCGCTATGCCCCGGCTACACCTTCACCGAATTCCACGACCACATGAACGTCGACCGAATGAGAATCGCCCCGCGCGCGATGTGGCTGCGCGCCGAATTCGTGGTCGAGGAATCGCTCAGGGCCCTGCACGCGGGTTCGCTCTTTGTAGTGCCCGGATGGCGCTACCGGTGGATTGTGAACTTGAGTTCCATATTGCCCATTCCGATTCGTCTGTTGCTTGAGAGAGCCGCTTCCAGGCGAAGAAGCCGCTGAGGTCGCTCTTTGACGACAATGACCAGCATGAGCTGGTTTTGGCCTCACCCCCGATTAGATCGTTTGTCGCTGCGGAATCCAATGGTTATGGTCTGAACCTCGAGCCCCCACTCGATATGGAGCTGACACCATGACCACCTATCTGACTAAAACTCTTGCCATTGCGGCAAGCTTGGCGGCCCTGCCGGCGTTGGGCGCAAACGCCGCGGCCGTCTCCACCCGCGCGGTCTCGCTAACGCAGGATCCCGTCGTCACGCGCCTGAGCAAGGACGAGTTCCGCATAGCGTTCGGCCTGAATGCCGAGCACTGCCTCACCGCCGGCTGCAACGGCGTCATCCGCTATCGTGTCGACTGGAAGACCGAAGACGGCACGATGCGCTCCGAGATAAAGCGCGTCAGCTACACGGCAGAGCCCAGCGCGAATCGCGCGTTGACCGTCGATCGCCAGTACTTCGACACGGCGGAAGGCGCGCACACGACTGATGTGGTGCGTGTCAGTGTCGACATGATTACCTGTGTAGACGGCGTCGAGTCTGCACCCACTCGCACGGCTTCGGCGGCGAGTCTCAATCAGTAATCGGTTGCCGTTGCCCACGTGCCGGCTGGTCGGCTCATCGCCGGCCAGTCGGTGCGCGGGGTTTATCGGCTAGACTCGAGATGTGCCGGCTCTCACCCATTCACCAGCCCTGGTTACCGGCGCCGGTCGCGGCATCGGTCGGGCGATTGCCGAACGCTTAGGCGCCGAAGGCGCGTCGGTCACTCTAGTCGCGCGCACGCGCGCTGACATTGAGGCTGTCGCGGCCGGTATCGTAGCGCGCGGCGGCGCGGCTCATACTATCACCGCCGACGTCACCGATCCGCCGGCGATATCCAATGCCTTGACTGCGGCCGCCGCCCGCTTCGGCCCGCTGCGCCTGCTGGTGAACAATGCGGGCATCCCCGGACCGTATGGGCCGATCGGCACGGTGGATCCTCTCGACTGGTGGAATTCGCAGCGGGTACATCTGCTGGCACCGCTACTGACGATGAACACCGGGCTAATTAAGACAAACGAGACCTTCTCGCGCAGTTACCGGGCGTGGCTGTTATTTGTCCTGAAGCTGTTGAATCTCGTTTTCGGCCTGGTCGGCGTGGGGATCGGTCCCACGTTAATCGGCGTGTTGAGTGATGCGATGGCGCATCGGGCTTTCGGGGTCGGCAGCTTTGCGGCGCTGCGCCCCGGCGGCAAAGCCGTCCCTGGCGCGTATGCATTGATTTCCAATGCCTGCGCTGCAGCGTCGGCCACCGGGATTTTGCAGGCGATCGGAATATTCTCGGTGTTCTTCGCCTGGGCCGCCGTGCATTTTCTGCTGGCGGGGCGCCGACTCGAACGCGATCTGGATAAACTTTACGCATGATCCACGAGTGGCGTTCGGTCCCGGTGGCAGCACTGATGGCGCTCGCAACAACTGGCACCTGGGGTCAATCGGCCACGGCACCGCACTCGGGAATCGACACCCAATTCTTCGATACCAGCGTGCGTCCTCAGGATGACTTTTACCAGTACGTCAACGGCAAGTGGCTCGCGACGACGGACATCCCGCCCGAACGGCCTGCCTATGGCACCGCCATCAAGCTATACGATGACGCTCAGCGGGCTCTCGGCGAGCTCATCACGCAAGCCGCGGAGCATGCGGACGACGCGCCAGGGAGTGATGGGGAGAAAATCGCTGCTCTCTACAGGAGCTTCATGGATGAAGCCCGGGTCGAACGCCTCGGCAGCCAGCCGCTCGCTGCCGAACTGACGCGCATCCGGGCAATCACGAACAAACAGGAAATTCCGGCGCTGATCGCGCATCTTCAGGAGATCGGCGTCAGCGTTCCCTTCAGTGTGTCGGTGCACCTCGACGGCATGGATTCCAGCCGCTACGTGCCCGATCTGCAGCAGGATGGTCTCGGCTTGCCCGATCGCGACTACTACCTGCTCGATGAGGCCACGACGTTACGGCTTATCCGGCGTCAGTATCAGACGCATATAGCCACCTCTCTCAAGTTACTGGGCGATAAGGACGCCGCGGGAGAGGCGGCTGCCATTGTTGCCCTGGAGGCACGTCTCGCGAGGTCGCAGTCGGCCAAGGCTGACGTTCGCGATCCGCTCAAGACCTATCACCGGGTTGAGCTGGAGTCGCTGAGTTCACTGGCTGCCGGCTTCGACTGGCATCGATACCTGGCGGCGGCCGGCTTTAATGGCAGGACCAACTATGTGATCGTCAGCGAGCCAGAGTACCTGCGCGCCTTTGCCCGCGCGATAGCCGAGATTCCGCTGGCCACCTGGAAGTCCTATTTTCGGTGGCACCTGTTGTCGGATTTCTCGCCCTATCTATCCAAGGCCTACGTTGACGAGTCCTTCGCCTTCTTTGGTACGACGCTGCAGGGAATCCCGCAGAACCAATCGCGCGGGCAGCGCGCTGTGGCACTTGTTGACCAGGAAATCGGGCAGGGCATCGGTAAACTCTATGTCCAGAAGTACTTCTCCGAGGAGAGCAAGCAGAGCGCCGAGCGCCTGGTACGCAATCTGCTCGAGGCATTTCAGCAGGACATCGCATCGCTCGACTGGATGAGCCCGGAAACGCGAGCGGAGGGCCTGCGTAAGCTATCCCGCATCGCGATCAAAATCGGCTATCCGAATCGGTGGCGTGACTACTCGTCGCTCAAGTTTCGCGACGATGATCTGGTCGGCAACGTCATGCGCGCGTCGCGTTTCGAATTCCAGCGCAGCCTTGGCAAGCTCGGCAAGCCCGTCGATCGAACTGAATGGGAAAGCGCGCCACAGGCGGTTAATGCCTTCTATAGCCCGCAGATGAACGAGATCGTTTTCCCTGCGGCCATCCTGCGAGCGCCATTTTTCGATGCCACCGTCGATGATGCCGCCAATTACGGTGCTATCGGCATGGTCATCGGTCACGAGATCAGCCATGCCTTCGACGACCAGGGATCCCAGTACGACGGCGACGGCAAGCTGCGCGACTGGTGGACCACGGCGGATCACGAACGCTTTGCCGCGCTGACGGCGCCGCTCGTAGACGAATACAACGGCTTCCTGCCAATGCGCGGCCGCCAGGTCAACGGTGAACTGACGCTCAATGAGAATATCGCCGACAATGCGGGACTGGCCATAGCCCACAAAGCCTATCGGCTGTCGCTGAAAGGTTCTGTTGCACCCGTCATCGACGGCCTGAGCGGCGAGCAGCGGTTCTTCCTGGGCTTCGCGCAAGCCTGGCGTGAGAAGCTCCGCGACAGTTTTGCGATCGAGTTGCTGCAGTCCGACCCGCACGCGATCTCATTCGTCCGCGTGATCGGCACCCTGGTCAATCAAACCGGATTCGACGACACCTTCAGCGTGAAACCAGGCGACCGCATGTACCTGCCCCCCGATCGCCGCGTCATCATCTGGTAACTGCCCGTCTGGTAGCTGCCCGTGGCGGCGGTGAAGCGTTCAAGCTCCCAGGGGATTCGGGTCCCGCCAGACACGCTCGAACGGCAGTCGCCAGGCGTGCGGCGCGACCAGTTGATGGATGGCGTTCGGTCCCCATGAACCCGGACTGTACGGACGCACCGGCGAGGGCGCGCCCAGCAAGGGCTCCGACACTTCCCATAGCCGCTCAATGCCTTCGGCGGTCGTGAACAGCGTGTGATCGCCGCGCATGGCATCGAGAATGAGGCGTTCATAGGCCTCGAGCACATCCCCGATCAGTCCCGTGTCATGCATCGCGAATTGCAGACTCTGCTTATCCAGCCGCATGCCGGGACCCGGGCGCTTGCCGTAGAAGGAGAGGGACACTTTCGAGGCATCCGCAAGATCGAAGGTCAGGTGATCCGGCCCCTGCTCGCCGATTCCCGAGCCCGTTGGAAACATGCTCTTCGGCGGCTGCCTGAATGCAATCGAAATGATGCGTTGACCCTCAGCCAGCCGCTTGCCGGTCCGCAGGAAGAAGGGCACGCCGGCCCAACGCCAGTTGTCGATGAAGCAGCGCAGGGCGATGAACGTCTCGGTGTCAGAGCGCGGATCGACGCCTTCTTCGGATCGATAGCCGGTGTACTGACCTCGCACCACATCCGCAGGTAGGATCGGCTGCATGCTGCGGAAGACCTTGTTCTTCTCTTCGCTGATGGGCGCTGGTAGCAGCGCCGTCGGCGGCTCCATCGCCATGAATCCCACAATCTGGAACAGATGAGTCACCACCATGTCGCGATAGGCACCGGTGGACTCGTAGAAAGCCGCCCGTCGTCCGAGCCCGAGCGTCTCGGGCACATCGATCTGCACGTGATCGATGAAATTGCGGTTCCAGATCGGCTCAAACAGGCCGTTGGCGAAGCGGAACGCCAGGATGTTCTGTGCCGGCTCCTTACCCAGAAAGTGATCGATGCGAAAGATCTGCTCTTCCTTGAACACTTCGTGCAGCTTGGCATTGAGGGACACGGCTGTCTGCAGGTCGGTGCCGAAGGGCTTTTCCATGATGATGCGCGATCGCTCGACCAGCCCCGCATCGCCGAGCAGCCTGACCGCCGACAGTGCGGCATTGGGAGGCACGCTCAGGTAGTGCAGACGACGGCTCTCTCCGCCGAAGGGTTGCTCCGCCTTTTCGACTGCTGCCTTGAGTGCCGCGGGGCCGGCTCCCAGGGACACATAGTCCAGACCTTCGGCGAAACCATTCCAGGCGGCGTCCGTAAACTTGCGGCTGGAAAAATCATCCAGTGCCTTGCGCGCCAGTTTGCGGAAACCTTCCGCATCGAGGTTATCCAGCGAGACGCCAATGATCCGGCTCCCGGGAATGAAGCCTGCGGTAGCCAGATGAAACAGACCGGGCAACAGCTTTCTTGCCGCAAGATCGCCCGTGGCGCCCACTAGAACGACGACCTGGGGGTGCTGCGGACCCACTCCAGCCAGAACTTTAGCCACTGTGCATTCCTTCTATCTGACGTGAGCCCTCCGCGACATGCGGCAGCGCTCATTATTATCTATATTGTATTGTCTCCTCCTCCGGAAGCCACGCCCCGATGACTCCTTTTGCGCCACCGGCAACGCGTGCAGCCAGCAAGCGGCTATTGCCCTGGCTGATCGCGGTGGCATTCTTCATGGAGGCGCTCGACACCACTATTCTCAACACGGCGGTGCCAACCATTGCGCGCGCACTGCAGGTGGCTCCTCTGAGCATGAAAGCAGTGTTGTCCAGCTACACGCTGAGCCTGGCCGTTTTCATACCCGTCAGCGGCTGGACTGCCAACCGGTTTGGCACGCGACGAGTGTTTTCAGCCGCGATTGGCGTCTTCACGCTCGGATCATTGCTCTGCGGCCTGTCGGTCAACATCCATCTGCTGGTGGCATGCCGGATTTTTCAGGGAATGGGCGGAGCACTCATGCTGCCCGTCGGCCGCCTGACCATGGTCCGAACGTTTCCCAAATCGGAACTGATTCGGGCCATGAGTTTCGTAGCGATTCCCGGCCTTGTGGGCCCAATGCTTGGTCCGCTCGCCGGGGGGCTGATTACAGCCTACTTTCACTGGAGTGTCATATTCTTCGTGAACATTCCCATTGGCCTGGTCGGCTTGTACCTGGTCTACCGGCACCTGCCCGACTATCGTGAAGAAGCGACTCCGCCGCTGGACTATATCGGGCTGTTCACCTTCAGTGCAGGCATTGCCATTCTGTCATACGTGCTGGAGGTGTTTGGCGAGCACAGTCTTGGCGCGGCTGCCATCCTTGGCCTGCTCGCAGTCTCCTTTGTGCTGCTGGGCGTCTACGGAGTGCACGCATCGCGCGCCGCTCATCCGCTGCTGCTGCTGAGTCTGTTCCGATTGCGCACCTTTCGTACCGCCGTCAGCGGCAGCTTCTTTACGCGCATCAGCATTGGAGGCATTCCATTCCTGCTGCCGCTGCTGTACCAGGTCGGCCTGGGGTTCACGCCAATTCAGTCCGGCCTGCTGATGATGCCGCAGGCGGTGGCTGCCATGAGCCTAAAACTGACGATGCCCCGCATCCTGACGCGATTCGGTTATCGCGCGGTACTGATTTCCAACACCATAGCGCTCGGCGTCCTGATTCTGCTATTCGCGCTCATCGGTGCCGACACGCCCATCTGGTTCATCGTCGCGCTGTTATTCTGCTTTGGATTCTTCACCTCGCTGCAATACACCAGCATGAACACGCTCGTATATGCCGACGTCTCCGAACGCGAGGCCAGCAGCGCCAGTACCATTGCAAGCACCGCGCAACAGATGTCGATCAGCTTTGGTGTAGCCGCGGCCTCACTGGTAACGGCGCTGTTCATCCCCGACCGCTTTCACGCCGATCCGCCGGCACTCATGCGCGGCATCCACGAGGGCTTCCTCGTACTTGGCGTCATGACCATCGTCACAACCATCGTCTTCCATGGTTTGCGTGCCGACGACGGCAGCGCGGTCAGTCAGCACAAGGCCATTCTTCCCGCGGGCTGACCCGGAGTCGCGCCGCGCTGCCGGATTGAAGGATCTCCGCTACCGTGGTACATTGGTACCATATGCCTAGGAAGCTGAAAATCGAGCGGATTCAGACCGGTGTGCGCATGGAGCGTCGAATCGTCAAAGTGCTCAAGGCGCTCGCCGAGTACAAGAACCTGACGCTGGGGGATCTGCTTGAAGGCATCGTCCTTCACGCCTTCGAAGGCAAGACTCCGTTTGGCGCAGAAACGCTGCGTAAGATCACCGAGCTCAAGGCAGTCTACGAACTCGATCTGGACGCCAGCTCGAGCCATCGGCTGCGCGAGAAACCGTGACAGACAGTGACAGGGCGTTCGCGACGCAGACGTCAATGCGGCGCCGTCGCGCCAGGCGCAATAGGCGGGGCCAGCTGCGCGAGAATCACCGCTGCGAGCCGCTCGGAAAGCGTGCCGAGTGCCGCGCTCATGGCGGCGGCCAATGCAGCCGGCGTACCCGCCACGCAGGACACCGCATCGTGAGTTTTGAATTGCTCGTTGCCGTGCTGACTCTCGGCCGCGGGTCCACGCAGGGTCCAGTCGGCGCGCAGCGTGGCTCCGCACTCATCGTCAGCGTAGAACTCGATCAGGGCAACTGACAGCCGCCGACGCGGCTCCTGGGTGGCCGGCTCGTTCGGATTCGCGAGCAGGTGCGCCGGCAATCGAGCGGCCAGATCATCATTGAGCGTACGTCGGATCTGATCATCGAGCGGCGCTGCCCAACGATCCGAGTCCGCGATGTGCACCCGATAGGGTCCGCCGCGGCTCACGAGCTCGACGCGATCGAGCTCGGGCGGAATGACGACCGGCTCGATGCGCACCACGATCTGATTCGCGGGCGCGACACCCGTCGCCGCGGTGCCGGCCGGCAGGGCCACAGGCTGCAGCGTGTAGTAGCGCTGTGGCGGGCTGCTGCCACAGGCGACCATCAGGCTGCAGCCAAGCAGGTACGGCAGGGAAGAGTAGTTCAATCGGGTCATGGTTTGCCTTCCTGCTGTTCTCCCTTCGCTTCGCCCTTGCGCCCGCGCAGCAGCGACTCGGGGTGCCTTCCGAGGTAGTCGGCCAGATCGCGCAGGGAGCGTGCGGAATCGGTCAGTTCCCGAATCAGTCGGGGCAGATCAGCTCCACTAGCGGCACTGGTCCCCAGGACGTTGTTGGCGGATTGCAGCGTGCGCTGCGCGGCCTCGGCGGTGTCCCGGAGGCTCTGCATGATGGGCTTGATTTGCGGCTCGATCTCACTGGCGAGCTGGTCGAGATGGGTCAACGTGAGATCGAGCTCGTTAATCGCGTGTCCCAGTGCCGGACCCGCCGTGGCCGTGTCCACGTGTTTCAACACGCTCTGCACGCTGGCCAGAATGGTCGCGATGTCGGTAGTGGCGGTCGAGGGCAGCTCGGCCATGCCGTCGACCTGACGAATGTGCGCCGGCGGCGCCTCCGGCACGATATCCAGGGACACTACCTTGGAACTGGTGAGGAAATTTGCGGACACCAGATGGGCGCGCAACCCCTTGGCCACGAGCTTTTCGATGCGTGCACTGAGTGCGCTGACTGGGTCGGTCCCGGGGTCAGGCTTCCGCTCGTTGCGCCGACGCACGATTTCGACGTCGCTCGGATCGATCTGCACGATCGCGCGCGTGATTATTGATTGGCTCTCGTCGTCGTACTGCAGATGCGACTCGGTAATCTGGCCTATGTCCGCGCCCTGCAGTTGCACGGAGGTGCCGGGACCGATCTCGCCGACTCCCCCCTGGAAACTGACGCGGTACTGAAGCGTTGCGCCGCGCGGATCGCGCTGCGCGTCGTATTGATTGTCGTACAGGTGAAACGCCGTTCCAGCCGGGCTTTCGGTCGCAGCCAGTGCCGTATCCGGCGTATCGAAGGAGACGCCACCCGATATCAGCTGTTGCCATGATGAAGCGCGAAAGCGCAGCCCCTGAACGCCGACGGCGAGATCAATGCCACCGGAATTCCAGAAGCGCGTCTGCAAGGTCACGTACTTCTCGAACGGCGAGCGCACGAAGGCGTAGACGTTGATCTGCTTGCCGGAGGCATCGAGCTGATAGCCCTCGACCTCGCCCACGGGAATGCCGCGGTAGTTCAGCGGTGAACCGGCAGTCAGCGAGCCCAGGTCGCCGGTGTGCAGGACAAAGGAACGCCCGGGTATATCGGGCGTCAGGGCGGGCGGATCATCGAGCCCCACGAAGGAACGCTGCTCGGGGCTGTTTCCCGAACCCGGATACATCTCGATGTACGAGCCCGATACCAGCGTCGACAGTCCCGAAATGCCGCCGACCCCTACACGCGGCCGGACGATCCAGAAACGCGTATTGGAAGTCAGATGCGGCGTTACCGAGCGGCGCATGCGCGCACGCACGAAAACCCGCGACATATCGGAGTTGAGATACAAGGACTCGACCGTACCGAGGTTCACATCCTTGTGGCGGATTTTGGTATCGCCAGCCTCGATGCCTTCTGCATCGCTGAACGAGATAGTGATCAACGGCCCGCGATCGGCGAATGCGCGAATCGCCAGTCCAGCGACGATGGCCACCGCCAGCAGGGGCACCACCCACACCCACGAAAACCTTCGGCGCCGCTGTCGCGCCTCGAGCATGGCCGGTTCCCTGTCTCCCGACGATCCC
>Ga0182030_10001661_pt1 | contig 46296 bp, 45 predicted proteins | sample 812S3MmetaG_FD_121299 | JGI IMG/M metagenome (GOLD analysis project Ga0182030, IMG submission 121299) | Permafrost microbial communities from Stordalen Mire, Sweden - 812S3M metaG (Illumina Assembly) | ecosystem: Environmental > Terrestrial > Soil > Wetlands > Permafrost | place: Sweden...
ACAAATCTCCTTTTTAAACACCGAGGGGGTACCCCCTCGGTGTTTAAAAGTTGTGTATTCTTGTTGCCAATTTCTGTGTATTCTTAATTGCCAAAAACTGTGTATTGCTATTTACCGATTACAGGGGTTCATGGTAAGATGATGAAACATCTGATTGAAAGAAAAGTAATAAACAAGAAAGCAGCAAATATTTATACTGATGTCACTGTTGATTACTTCATTAAAGCAACGGAGGATTTTACCATAGCGTTAATGAATGAGTTGAATGATGAAGATGAAGTTTCTTTAGCTTATCAATACAGGTTAGTTTTGGAGGAGGCTAAACAATGAATAGACTTTCAAATTAATTTTAAGCTGAAATAAGAGTGGAAAGCATTGAGTTTAACAAGATGGGAGAAACGGCATTGAGTAAACGGGATTACCCGATGGCTGTCCAAATGCTTTCCAAGTCTATTAACTGTGAGCCTTCTCATAGTGCATATAGTAATAGGGCTTTTGCTTATTTCAATTTAAAGCAGCATGACTTAGCGGTAGAAGACTATTTAGCAGCAATAAAATTTGGAAAAGAAAAGGCAGATGAAGCTGATTCTGAAAAGAACTTTAAACAGTTCAATGAGTGGCTGATATCTCTCGCCCGAGATTTAAGAAGCCTGGCATTAGTATATAACGAATCATATAACTTCAAAGAAGCAGAGATTCAATGCGGGAGCGCTATTGTAACATATGGGATAATCCGCAGTAATTCTTACCCAATTAGAGATTTAGATATAGCTGAGCTTTATACAATACGAGCCTTTAGTCGATTATATTTAAAAGAAAAAAACAGAGAGGGTGCTGTTGACGATTTTGCCATGGCATATGTTGAAGCTAGTCGTAGTAACGATGAAATAGCCATAAAAAATATAACCCAACAGATTTTGATATTTGGGCTTCAAGTTGATGTTGCAAAAGCTGTCTCAATAATCGAACTACTCGTAATAAAGAAAGAAAAAGCCATTGAACAACAAGTTCAAGAAGAAAGGATATACGTGCATAATAAGCTATCTTTTCAAGGGGAAACAAGTAATGCTATATTCAGAGATATGATTGTCGATGATGTTCCTTATTTTTTTGCAGTTTATAACGACAAAGCGGTTACCAAATATTTAAAACAACAGCATTTCACTGAAGAAGAAATTTCGGACAGGTTTAAAGAAATGATGTTATATCAGAATGTTAATCTTGAAATATTATCCTCGATATTTTGTAAAGCTGATAATGCTTTTGCAGGATTAATTCGTGTTGATTTATTTAAGCCAATTGAAGATTCTATTAGTAATCCATGGATAAGAGATCCTGTTCCCCGAATTACTAAAGGCTGTATAATAGAGGCAGTATACATTTTAGAGAAATATCAGAATTCTTCTATTGTTACAGAGATACTTCCATTGCTTTTAAAATATCTGAAATCAATTGGAATAGTGCATGTATTTACTGAAATCCGTGCACATAATATTGTCGCAAAAAAGGTGCTGGATAAATTTGATTTTAAAAAAGTTAGTTATCCAGATTATAAATCGATGGACATACCTCTAAAAGTGGAGAAAATCGGAATAGATGCTGAATTCTTTTATAAAAATACCGATAGTGTTTTCTTTAAATCGGTCAGTTCGCCAAAATAATTTGAGTAGCTTTTTTATTTGTACCTTTGTATTGAAAGCAAAATCATGAAACAACATACCTACCGAATCCTTTTAAATAAAGAACCTGAAGGTGGTTTTACGGTTACGGTTCCTGCTTTTCTTGGTTGTATAACTTACGGTGCTGACATGGATGAGGCGATAACCAACGCTAAGGAGGCAGTTGAGCTTTTTTTGGAGAGTTTAGCGGCACATGGGGAACCCATACCTGCATAATAAATTGACCGGCTTTTTATTTATCTTAGCATAAAATATTTAGGTATGGTAGTTTCTGAAATTACTTTGTTCAACACGCTGAAAGCAAAATTGGGCGAACAAGAGGCGCAAACTGTAGTAGAAGGGATAAAACAAGCTGTTAGCGAAGAATTTCAGACCCATAAAGACCGGCTTGTTACAAAAGATGACTTTCACGGTGAGACCCGCGATGTAAGGCTTGCCATAGAAGGCTTAAAAGCGGACATGGAACGCGGTTTTAAGGAAAATCTAAAGTGGACTGTTGGAACCATTATTGCCTGTACAGGTATTATAATTACATTAATGAAATTGGTTAAGTAAATAATACGTGGATTTTAATAACAGTTTAGATATTGCCACTAAAACTGAGGTGGAGCAGATTAGAGTTGATTTGCTGGTTGTAAAGTGGATGCTCGGTATGGTATTAGCAGGAATTGTTTCGTTGATATTGAAAGCATTTTTCGTATAGCAAAGAGAATTGCCAACCGGTTTTCTATTTTATTTGAAAAGGGAAGATTGGATTTATGAAAACTATAGATAAAAAGAAGTTTTCTGTCAAGCAAATGCCTGATGAGGATTCCTCTAAATATATTGATTATTCGCAGCCGTTAAATTTTAAGCAGTTGCTTAAAGCCAGTAATGCATCTTTCAAAAAGAAAGGGCCTAAAAAAGCGACTTAATATGGAAATTACAGATAAAGACATACTTGCCACCAAAATTGATTTAGCGCCGATTAAAGTCGAATTATTAGTTGTAAAGTGGATGCTGGGTGTAGTGTTGGCTGGGATTGTTTCGTTGATATTGAAGGCTTTTTTCGTATAGTAATAAAGGTTTAGCCCGAAAACCTTCTATTTTCATTTATCATGCAGGCATCCGATAAGCAAATCCAATCTTTACTAACCCACCTTTTCCAATCGCCCGAAGAAACTATCAAAGTGCTTGCACCCGATGGTTGGGAAAACTCTCCTTATCTCTATTACTTACATCCTACGCATGACCAGATTTTTGCCTATAGGATGGATTTGTATGAAACCCATAAAGACGGTAAACTTTTAAAATTTGATATGCCGGTTTTAGAGGAAATCGTTAAAGAATATGAAGCCACTCCTGTTAAACCGGTTTATGAATTTCTGGATTTATTTGGCAACTGCTTGTGGAAGATTTTTTCTGATGGCCATACCGTGTTCGACAAGAATGGTATTGAATACGATTTAGGCTCTTTCCGTGGAACAGGTAGTACCCTTGCTGATTTTATGAATGATAGCTTATGGACGGAAACTAAATTTGATTACCTCGATTTTTATTGCGCCATGGGTTTAAAGTCGTGGTTGTCTGTACAAAGTGTTTACGAGTTGATTTTTGAAAGGCTTAAACAACTTGGCTGTGACTGGCGATACTCACATTCCAGGGTGAATTTGTTTTCTTTTAATAAAGAACAGGAGGAAATAAAGCCTGAAGAATATGAGCCCGCGAAAAATGCACTTGCAGAAATTGAAAACGCAAAAAGGGAAGATGAAATAGCGAAATTTCAATCTCAATTGGCTCAATTAGATGAGGCGGCAGAACAAGATAAGGAGCAATCACTTAACAACCCGCCTAAAACAGTATTAGCATACCGTAAAATTTATGGCAAACTTCCCGAAGGATTCCTTGAATGATTTAGGCTATCACTGGTAATTAAAACTTGTCTGGCCCGGAATTTGTTTAACTATAACTATGAAACCCCAATCCTACAAAAACCATATTTTCTACTACCCACCTCACCATTACTTTTTCTACGGTGCTGTTATAGCGGCATTTGCAGTTTGCGGCTTTGGCATATATAAGTATGAAGAACAACGCCTGCTCTGGATTTTTATGGCAGCAGTTATATTTTTAATTACCTGGCTTGCTGTTATGGTGAGAATGCATTATGCCCTTGGCAACCAAAACCGCATTGTCCGGCTTGAAATGCGGCTGCGTTATTACATATTAACCGGCAAAAGATTTGAGCAGATTGAGGAGAGGCTTGATTTTAAGCAAATAGCTATGCGATTTGCACCTGATGAGGAATTGCCTGCATTATTAGATAAAGCCATTAAAGAGCATTTAAGTCCCGATGAAATAAAGCGCCATATCATAAACTGGCTGCCTGATAAGATGCGTGTTTAGTGGATAACAACTTATTTTTTACTACGCAAATACATTGCGCACATTCAACTTACATTTGCTGTAAATAGGGTTATCCACTGTGTAGAAAACCCTTAGTCGCACAAGCTTTTTTCTTTTATAAATTGAGCCATTCAAACTAAATTAATGATCACTGCTGAGTTATTAGAGGAGGTAATTGACAACGCTACAGAGCAATCGCTTAAAAAGGCGGAAAGGATACTTGCGGCCAAGCGCGTTTTTGAATTACGGCACGATAAGGAAACTGATGAGATAACGGCTAAGGTTTACAGTGAGAGTAACGCCGGTATTTATGATGTAAAAATTAGCCTGCTTGAGGATTATTACGAGGCTACCTGTTCGTGTGCTTATACTTGGGATAATGATTGTAAACATATAGTGGCTGTAGCGCTGGCCGCCCAGCAAAAGCAGGTATTTATAAAATTACCATTATTGCAAAAAGAGTCAAGTGTCCGGGTGTCGCAGCCCTGGGCTACAAACATTCAATACATGATGCCAAGGGTTTCTTATGCGTTCTACCATTATCATCATAAAATAGAAATTACAGCACTTGCCGATAAGGGTTTTATTGTAAAATATATTAACCCTAATGCGCACCAAAACGAAAACATAAAGTTCGAAGCCGAGGGAGATGACCTGGTAATTACAGGCAATAGCGTTATCAGGCAAAATAAGTTGAGCGATGCTATGGCAGCTACCATTCACATGCTATCCGGTACAATAGGTGGCATTGATAACATTGAAAACTTTGTGGCCTCTGCCATTGAACTTAAAGCCAACGTTCAGGAGCCTCTTTTAAAAGAGTATAAGGAGTATGTAAAAGAAACAGACCTTCTTTATGAAGTAAAGCAGGGCCGCATGGCACTGGTAATGAAAGACTCCTCCCTGATATTACCACCTCACTTAACAAGTATGGCCAACCGCACTGCAGGTAATATTTTATCTGATCACGGAGCCTATAATAAAGATCTGTTAGGTGTAAAGGCGATTGGTAACGATTGGGGTTATGGATTTTTTATAGTGAATAAAGATGAAGGCGTGGCCCCTATAATAAAGCCCTTAAAAGGTAAGTGGGATAAAACCCGGCAAAACTTTAAAAACAGTATCATACAGATAAATTTATCTGATAACAGTTCGGATATTGAAACGCATGATAGTGATTTTCTTCAGTTAGCTTTTCAATGCCGGCAGATATTGCGTTATAACAAAATGGTGCGCAAGCAGGATTATAGAACGGACCCTTTAAATTCTGAACCTTACCAGGCTTTTGCTTCTATTCACGAAACACTGCTTAAACTCATTCCGCAGTTTAGTAAGTATCCCCTGTACTTTACAAACTATTTGCCCAGCCACTGGGAGACGAACCTGAGGAAAAATGATACCCATTTATGCCGGCTGGATATTGAACCGGTAAAACTTAAAATCAATTGTCACGATGGCTCAAAATATTTTGAATGCGATATTGAACTGAAGCATAATGATGAAGAGCTGGACATAAACGAGTGTTCTTTTTTTAGCCAGTATTTTATTAAGCACAACAAAGACAATGTAATCTATCACCTGGCAACAGCCGCTGAAACCTGGCTTTTGCAGGAACTGATGATACATAAAAAGCTGAGGACGCCTTTAAAACTTAAAGAACAGTTTATCAATAGCTATTTAATTCCTATCAGCAAAAAAGTGTCCGTTACTTATGATGGGCAACCCTTGGTACAGCAGGAAACAAAACATGAGCTTACCAGCACAAAATTATATTTAAGCGAGTTGGGAGAAAATATTTTATTGCAACCTCACCTGGTGTATGGCAGTTATGAAGTTGAATTATTTTCAGATGAGGAATATGTAAAAGATGAGAAAGGTGATTTTTTGCATTTGATACGCCAAAAGGAAACTGAAGATGAGTTAAAACATTTTTTCATTTCGCTTCATCCGCAGTTTCAGCAGCAAATAGGGCGTGGGTTTCTGTACCTGCATTATACTGAATTGCTGAACGATGGCTGGTTTATGGATTTGTTTGAAAAACTTGGCAACCGCAATATTGAAGTGCTTGGGTTTAATAAACTTACAAAGCTAAAATACAACCCCAATAAGCCTTCCATTCAAATTAAAGTGGGCTCGGGTATTGATTGGTTTGATATTAAAATAAAAGTTGAATTCGGTAACCAGGTGGCGGACCTGAAAGAAATAAGAAAAGCAGTGTTGCGCAAGGAGCAGTATGTAACACTTAGCGATGGCAGCATAGGTATCCTTCCGCAGGAATGGATAGCAAAATACAGCAGGTATTTTGGTGCCGGGGAAATGAAAAAAGATGGCCTTCAGATTTCTAAATTCCAGTTTACCCTGTTAGATGATTTTGATGACACATTGATAGACATGAAAACCCTGAAAGAGTTACAGCAAAAGAGAAAGAGGCTTCAGGAGTTTGAAGAAATAAAAGAAGTTAAAGTTCCCCCAGGGCTGAAAGCTAATCTGCGCGATTATCAGCAACACGGTTTGGCCTGGTTAAATTTTTTAGATGAGTTTGGCTGGGGCGGTTGCCTGGCCGATGATATGGGCCTGGGTAAAACGGTGCAGTGCATCGGCTTTCTATTAGACCAGATAAAGAAGTATCCTAAAAAAGCCAATCTGGTTGTAATGCCAACTACCTTATTATTTAACTGGGAGCAAGAGCTTAAAAAATTTGCACCCGCTATAAAATATCATGTGCACTATGGTGCTGACCGCGATGAAAAACTGCTGGGAAAAAGTGGCACACATTTAATACTTACCTCTTACGGCACTTTAGTGCGCGACATTGAAATTTTTAAAGAAATAATTTTTAACTATGTAATTTTAGATGAGTCGCAGGCTATTAAAAATGCTACGTCTCAAAGGTATAGGGCTATGCGCCAATTGATAGCCCGTAACCGGATAGCTATGAGCGGTACCCCGGTTGAGAATAACACGATGGAGCTTTATGCCCAAATGCACTTTTTAAACCCGGGCATTTTTGGCTCAGTAGAAGGTTTCAGAAAGGATTATGCCACTGCTATTGATAAAGAGGGTAATATAGATGCTGCTAACCGGCTACGCAAAATCATTAAGCCATTTTTAATTCGACGTACAAAAGAGCAGGTGGCTAAAGAGTTGCCTGGTAAAACAGAAATGACACTTTTTTGCGAAATGGGCGAGCAGCAAAGAAAGGTGTATGAAGCGTTTAAAGAAAAGATACGCATTGAGTTATTGCGGATGATTGAGGAAGAGGGAATGAATAAAGCGCGCTTTGCCATATTGGATGGCCTGCTTAAACTACGGCAAATATGCAACTCGCCGAAGTTGTTAAACACTACGGAAGATTACGGCAGCGATAGTATAAAGGCCGATGAACTTATCCGCAGCATTCGCGAAAAAACGGGGCAGCATAAAGTATTGGTTTTCTCTCAGTTTTTGGGTATGCTGGATATAATACGGAAGGCCTTAGAGAAGGAAAATATTGTTTATGAATACCTGGACGGTCAATCAAAAAAACGGAAAGAAAGCGTTGAGAATTTTCAGAATAACGAAAGCTGCCGTGTATTTTTAATCAGCCTTAAAGCGGGCGGCACCGGCCTTAACCTTACCGCTGCTGATTATGTATACATTGTTGACCCCTGGTGGAACCCCGCAGTTGAAGACCAGGCTATCGACCGTACCTATCGAATAGGCCAGGAAAAAAAAGTATTTGCTTACCGAATGATTTGCCATAATACCATTGAAGAAAAAATACTTGCCCTGCAAGAGAAGAAGAAAGTGCTGGTAAAAGATATTATAGGCGTAGACGAAGGTTTTGTAAAAGCATTGAGTAAAGAGGATGTGATGAACCTGCTGGTGTAATTGCTGCGGGTTATATGCACATTTTTTTCAAATCGTTATCTATGTCAGTTACTGATTTCATATTTTTACGGACAAATAAAACCACATGGCAAACCAGGCATTTCTTTCGCCCGAAAAATATATCCGTACCAAAGCGCGTAGCTTGCCCATTTATGAATGTATTGTTAATGCCGGATGGCAGGATAGCGGCATAGCCTCCATCTTTATTGCACGTAAGCATAGTAACGGCAATATTACCTATGGCAGCTATTTAATAGATATATGGTGCCTGGGTTTAAAAGACACGGCATACCGGTTCAATATTGATATAGATGAATGGGAAGAAATAAAAGGCCAGCCAGATGAGCAGGGCGAAGGAGTTGAGCTCATTGATTATAACCTGGCACACAACATTATTTTCGGCGGAATTGAATTTGCCAACGACTATGAATTTAAACCGCATAAAGATTTTTCGCTTACCCGGTTTATTTTAGAGGAGGATGACGAGCGTATACCGGTAGAGGATGTTGAATTTGGGGTTGGCGGAAAGGCACATCTTGTTGCGTTTGCCGAAGATTACAAAGCCCAAGCTGCGCTTAATTTTCTTAAAGCAAACTTTGAAGAAGACGCGTTTACCTATGCTGCCGGATAGAGTGGCCCCCAAATTTTAACCCACCAAGTGGCCTTCTTACAGGTGACCGTAACCTACATACGCCGCTATCCGTGTACCTAAGTCTTTGAAATATGCAGGATAAAGCCTGAAATTATGATTTTCTAAACCTCCAAATTGTATATAAGCTTGCTTTATAGTAATAAATGTGTTTGCTTTAGCGTTCGAATTTGTAAGCGACACCCATTTTCTTGTCATCAATATATTTTGGTGAACCATTCTTAAATGGTTTGCGTAAATGAATAGAGTATGAGAACGCTGAGAAATTTATCGGGTTGTTTACTTATCTGCCTGCTGTCTTTAAATAGCCACGCGGGAAGCAAATTACCTGTTGATGCCAGCGGTGAGGTTGTTTACAGCCAATCTTTTAAACTACAATCAAACTTTACCGATGAAGATGCTTATGCTCTGATTCAGGATTGGTTTAACGCCGGGGCGGGTAAATTTACCTGCCAGAATGAAGCGGGGCCTAATTGTGGAGGGAAGAACAAAACTTTGGTTGAAGAAGCATTTAATAATGCCCAGCCACTTCAATCGCTTGACCCTGCTTCGGGCAGAATGAGCGGTAAGGGTTTGATTAAATATTTTGGCAGTTCCTCATCCAGCATTGGAGCGCTTTACATGGAGTATTATATTGTAGTGGAAGTTAGCGGGCATCAACTTACTGCAACTATCAGTAAAATGAAATACCATCATTTTAACCAGCGCACGTATGCTGCAAAACCTATTTACGGATGGCAAGGTGGAAAGCCGCTCGATTCGGCTGATAAATTAGGGAGCCTGGTAAGTAATGCGGATGAGAACAGAGATTTGCTGGAAGTAACAGCTTTTGTTAATAAAAATATAGCCGCGCTTTTTAGCAACCTTCAATCGTTTTTGCAAAGTAAGACTATGGTGGATACAAAGTCGCTGCCTTCGGCGCTGGTGAAGGAGGATTAAAAATTCATAACTGCCGTTTTACGCATTAATCTTAACTCTTTCCAACCACCTCCGGTATTTTATAATTTCTGCATCTTCTTCAGTCTTGTCAACTTTAGCTTTCAGCATCTGCGTTATTTTCTTTTGTATTTTTTCATCGCGTTTATAGTTAGGCGAGGTAACCATTTCTTCTAATAATTGCATCATTTCAAAATCGCGTTTAAACTGGGGTTCATTTTTTAAGGAGGCGAATGTTTTTTTGACCTGGGCTATACGGTATTGCAGGGCTTCCATATCCCCGGCATCAAAAGTGATAATCAATTCGCAAACTTCTATCTTTAGTTTAAGCGATTTGTCGGATTTTTCGTAGCCATCGCTTATGTAAAGGCGCACCAGGCTCTTTAATGCATCTTTATATCGCCCGAGGTCGTATAATGGAATTGCGCGGTTAAGGTAAATGAAGAAGTCGTAATAGGTGTTTTCTTTTTTTCTCATTTCATGCTCAAACTCATCCAGTACCTTTAATCCTTTAAGTGGGTCGAGTATGGTGTAATTGAGATAGCGGGCATTGTAATAAAAGAAAAGATATTTTTCATAATGGAGTTTGTTGTATGCCTGTATTTCTTCGCCCAGTTTTTCGGCGTAGTTAAGCGACTCGTTGAATTTCTCCCTGTCAATTCGTTGTGCGCCATCACGCTCCAGTTTTTCAAATCCGATTTTAAACATGGCGTTGGCACCATAGGTTAGCATCTGTAATTTTAATTCGTGGTTGCTTTTATCAAACCACTTCTCTTTTTCAAATTTCTGATAAGTGTCTTTGACCAGCTTTTCAAGCGCCACATAATTATGCTGCTGCAAAAATATTTTGCTTAATGCGTGGTAAATACGGGCCTCCAGGTTTTTACCGAATGCAGAGGTAGTGCGTTTTGATATATCCCTTACTTTACCCTGCAGTTGTTTCAACAAGCCTTTATCCTGCGAACCGAAGTTTTGCGAAACTTTTAAACGGTATGATAGGGTTGCCAATATATCGTCCAACTCTCTGAGATTTGCCACTATCAGGGCGTTCTTGCTTCGCTTCTCAATATAAATGGAGGGTTCAATTTCTATTACGTTGGCAGATAAGCGGATGAAGTTGGCGTAAACAACGTCGAGTAATTCATAATTCTCAATGGAGGTGGCGAGGCGCTCTGCTTTGCGTAAGTAAAAAAGACAGGTTTTATATAGGTTGCGGCCGTAATACACGTAAAACAGCTGAACAAATTGCAATAGCTCATATAGCTCGTTTTTGTGGGTATGCAATAAAAGCAAACTGTCGCCTATATCTTCAATCAGGCGGTTCTTCAGCCTGTAATAATTATTCTTGTTTTCGTGGTCGTAACCCAGCTTGCCAATTGCTTTTGGCTCGTCAAATTTATCGCCTGAAGAGCGGATATAATTAAAAAGCAAAAGGTCTTTTCGTTCCTCTGTGGTTGTTGATTTTCCGTAGAAGAGTTTAAAATTCCTTATTTCCTCTTTGCTTAGTTTTTCAATTATCTGATTCAAAATATCCATTGCGGGTGAGGTTTTGGAAGTGTAAGATAAAAATCAAATCTTCTAAAAGCAAGCTTTACTTTTTCTACCTTTAGGAAAATTACGCCTTCTATGAGAATTATGAAATGGTTTTTAATATTATGGCTCGGTCTTGTTGCCTGCCAGGTTAAGGCGCAGGATACCCTTGGTGTAAGGATAGTGTCTTTTCCAACCAGCGGAATTATAGGTGATACAGCGGGATACAGCGGTATTATTTCATTACATAATTATGGAACCCAGACAGTTAGCGATTCTATGTATCTGGAGTATGAAGTAGGGGGGATTATTTATAATTCCAAAACTCCAAACGCAGGACTGTTCTTTTGGGATACTATTAATATAGCCCCTCAGGATTCAGAAACAAAGCAAATATCAATACATTTTACCCCCACCATTTTTCGCACTATTGGTACATCGGGCGTGGTAATCTGGCCTATTTGTCCTTATGACCCGCATATTTTAGCCGATACCACCACATGGTCTCCGGTGCTAACCTACCCGGAAAGTATAGCTGGAACCTATGGCGAAAAGCTGCTGGTTTATATGGATGGTTCGCAGCTATACATAAAAATGAATGCTGAAAATTTGCTTAAACGTGTAAGGATTTATGCTATAAACGGGAAATTGATTGAAGAGCAAGATCTATCTTCGTCCGGGATTATAACAATGGATAAATATGCTGCTGGGATGTATATTGCAGAGGTGATGTTTGCAGATGGTAGCCTAAAGACCTATAAAATTGTAAATATTGCAAGCCATTGATATTTGCCATTAAATTTTTGTTGATTTAGGCTTATATTTATTTTGGTAGATTGAGATATGATTATTAAAGGCAAAAAAAAGGAAATGATGAAAAGGATTAAACTGCTTTTGTTTATTGGTGCATTATTTTGCCTGAGCAGTATAAACGGGCAAACTGTAAATCTGAGGTTAGATTCAAGTTCGCTGGCCGGGCTACCGAATATTGTTAACCTAAATAGCGCCTATCATCTTACAATTATTATCCATAATGACAGTTCGGCAACATATCATGGAGATATTACTTTTGGCGGAACCATAAATGGAGATTCGGTATCAGCAGATACAATAGCTAGCGGCGTATTGTATTACGAAAGTATGTACCAATCTGTCACCATAGCAGGCGGGGACACTATTATGCGGGAATTGATAATAAATGTTCTAAGCCCTGATTTTATTATTGGTACTTCAGGCGTAGTAATATGGCCAAAAGCTTTATTTCCGCTAGATTCTGTGGTGAATATTTCCGATTCGCTTGGTAAAACGGTTACAGTTCTTTATCCTTTAGGGCTAGATGAAATCGTTGAAAGGAATTTGAAGGTTTATATGAGCGACCAGCAGCTGATAATTCGGAACAATGGAAATTATTTACTGCAAAACGTAAAACTTTATGATTTATCGGGTAAGCTGCTGAATGAGGAACAGTTAACGAACTCCGGTACATTGAACCTGAACCAATATGCGGAAGGTGTTTACCTGACTGAAATAAATTTTGCTGATAATACGAGGATGATATTCAAAGTATTTAATACCAGGTAAGTTGGTTAAGTTATAATCAGAAATTCGTTAAACCCTAAAACGTAATCAGATGAGAGTTGTAAAGTGCCTTTTATTTGTTATTGCTATGTGGTGCATAGCAATTGCAAATGCCCAGGTGGACCTGAGGTTGGATTCCGTAATTCTGGGATTAAACACCAACACTATCTACAAGGATACTGTCTATAATCTTTCCGTAAGTATTTACAATGATAGTGCTACTACTTTTACGGGTGTAATAAGCATTGGGGCTGCCATTAACGGACAGCTGGCAGATACAAACACTATCAGCTATCCTACCGATACAGCAGAGACTATTACCCATGGCAGTTTTATCACACGTCCGGTAATACTAAATACCGCAAGTTTTATAGTGGGGACATCAGGCGTAGTTATCTGGCCAATAGTGGTATCGAATCCCTCACAACTTACGGTTCATGTTGATTCAATAGGGTTTACTTTAGAGGTGCTTTATCCTTTGGGTATTGATGAGTTATCTGAAAGAAACCTGAAGGTTTATATGTTAGGCCAGCAATTGATGATAAAGAATAATGGCGATTACCTGTTGAAGAATGTAAAACTATACGATGTTGCCGGTAAATTATTATTGCAAAAGGAAGTATCAGTATCAGGGATGGTGGATATGAACCAATATGCTGAAGGTGTTTATTTTGCAGAAATAAACTTTGCTGATAATACACGGGCGGTTGTGAAGGTTGTAAACACCAGATAAACTCCTTGTTTAGTTAGAATTTTTTGCATAATGCCCCGTGAATATGGGGCATTATGCATTCCACCTGGTTCTTGTGCCCCAAGTCTAAATGACACCCCGAAAGGCGGTTGTAAAAAGACCTGTTGGTACTACACAGCATTTTGTTATTTTCACGCCTCATAAATTAAACGAAACTATGTCATACCTATTCACTTCCGAGTCTGTTTCCGAAGGTCATCCGGATAAAGTTGCTGACCAGATTTCTGATGCATTGATTGATAATTTTTTGGCCCAGGACCCGCAATCTAAAGTGGCTTGCGAAACGCTGGTTACTACAGGGCTGGTTGTTTTGGCAGGTGAGGTAAAATCGAATGCTTATTTAGACGTGCAGGAAATTACCCGCGAAGTAATTCGTAAAATCGGATACACTAAGGCTGAATATATGTTTGAAGCTAACTCCTGCGGTATCTTATCTGCCATTCACGAGCAATCGGCGGATATTAACCAGGGCGTTGAGCGTAAGAAGCCCGAAGACCAAGGCGCGGGCGACCAAGGCATGATGTTTGGTTATGCTACCCGCGAAACTGATAACTATATGCCGTTGCCTTTGGAACTGGCACATACCTTGCTTCGCGAGCTTGCAGCAATACGCAGAGAAGGTAAGGTGATGAAATACTTACGTCCTGATGCAAAGAGCCAGGTAACTATTGAATATAACGACAACAACCAACCTGTAAGGATTGATGCTATTGTTATATCTACCCAGCATGATGATTTTGCAAAAGACAGCGTAATGTTGAAGCAGATAAAGGATGATGTAATCAATATTCTGACCCCACGTGTAAAGAAGAAATTTCCTAAGCGTGTGCAGGACTTGTTTAATGATAAAATCAAATATCACGTTAACCCTACCGGCAAATTTGTTATTGGCGGGCCACACGGCGATACAGGTTTAACAGGAAGAAAAATTATAGTTGATACTTACGGCGGCAAAGGTGCACACGGCGGCGGTGCTTTCTCCGGCAAAGACCCTTCGAAGGTTGACCGTTCTGCTGCTTACGCTACCCGCCATATTGCCAAGCATTTGGTAGCTGCCGGTGTTTGCGATGAGGCTTTGGTACAGGTTGCTTATGCAATTGGTGTTGCACAACCAGTTGGTCTGTTTGTTAATACTTACGGCACATCAAAGGTTAAATTAACTGATGGCGAAATAGCGGCTAAGATTCTTAAAATGAAAGAATTTGACCTGCGCCCTTATTTTATTGAAAAGAGGTTCAACCTGCGCACACCCATTTACCTGGAAACTGCTTCGTACGGGCACATGGGCCGCGAAACGAAAGTGGTTGACAAGGTCTTCAACAAGGGCAAAAAGAATGAAGTGAAAATAAAAGTGAAGTTATTCCCTTGGGAAGAACTGAACGCTATTAACGAAACTAAAGCCGCTTTCGGTTTGAAATAAGCCAAAGGTGTTATCCCGTAAAGGGATTTAAAATTGTTATTTTTCAGGGCCAACATATATGTTGGCCCTTATTTTTTATGCGCAACAGAAAGTTTCTTCTCGTTTTACTTTTAGTAGCTGCGCTGATTCCTTACCTGGTAACCTGCTTTTATGCACTACCTTTTGCAGATGATTTTTGCTTTGGCTGGACGGCTTCTGAGAAAATTTCATTTATTCAGAAGTTCTTAAAGCAATATCTTAACTGGAATGGAAGATATACTTCAGATGTGTTGGTGAACCTGCACCCGCTTACCACGGGCAGTTTATTTCTGTATCAGTTAGTGTCGTTCATTTCTATAGTTGTTACTCCGTTTGTGTTTTTTGTTTTCATCAGGCAATGCGTGAATAATTTGTGGGCCGCAATTATAGCTGCACTTTTTATAACACTATTTTATTTATGCTACCAACCCAATATTACCGAAGGGGTTTATTGGTATATAGGATTGGTTAATTACCATTGGGGAAGCCTTGGTTTTATCCTTCAACTTGCGTTGCTTGTTATTTTGTTAAGGAGTGGGGGCTACAATATCCTCATGTTTCTTCTTTCGCTTTTATTTTTAATAATTGCAATAGGTTTTAACGAAATTGCTGCAGCTTTAATTCCGGCTTATTACCTGGCTATGCTTATTTACTTAACAGCAATTAATACGCCACAGGGAAGCCAAGGCAGGTTTCAGCGTATTTTACTCATTCATCTTTTGGTTGCGGTAATTGCATCGGGGTTTGTGGTATGCTCACCGGGAAATTTTACCCGGGAAAATGCTTTTCAGGACCGGTTTAACTTTATACACTCCGTTGTTTTTGCCGGCCTGCAAACTATTCGTTTTATAGGCCATTGGGCTTTGTCAGTTCCTTTTGTAGCCCTTAGCCTGGTGGTGATGGTTAATGCCGACAGAGTGAAGGTTGAGGCTTTGAAGAGAGTGCCCGCCGGCATTTGGCTCTCGCTGCTTATATTCACTGTATTTATTGCTGCGTTTATTCCTTACCTGGCAACGGGTATACTGGGCCAGCACAGGACTATGAATTATGTGTTTCCCTTTTTTATAATTCTTTGGATTGCTACTTTAATATCTCTTTCAACACATTATCGCCTGGCGGAAAATGCAACTCCTGAAACAACCGGTGTAAGGGTTTTTATATTGGCCGTAGTAGCGCTTGTGGTAATGTCTGCCACCGGTAATGCAAACAAGATATTGGTTGATTTTGGCTCAGGGATTTTTCCAAAATACAAAACCGAATTTATGGCAAGGCAGGCAACCATATTAAATCAACCAACATTACCGGTGGCGCCACTGCAGAATATACCACATACTTTTCAGGTAGTTGATACTAAAAGTGACACCAGTTGGTGGATAGATAAATGTATAAAGCATTTTTATACTGAAACTAATATTGTATTGCGTTAGGAGAGATAAAGGCATTTATTTCGTCTGCTTATCCGCGTTCATATAAAAACTCAGTGCGCCTGATGGGCACTTTTTTACCTGCTCAATAATTTTTTCGGTGGTTGACGCACTGGCATTTATCCAGGGCGTTGATTTGGGATTAAAAACTTCGTGCAGTCCTTTTACGCAATTGGCGGAGTGTATACACAGGCCGTTCTTCCAAATGATAGTTACCTCACCATTTGAGTATTCTTTTACAAGATTTTCCGGATCCATATAAAGGTATATTTAGCTGATGTATTATAAAGCTAATTATTTGGCCAATAACATACAAATGAAAGAAGCCCGGCGCATGTTTTGTTTAGTCCGAAAACAAAAGAAAACGCAGGTATAGCACGTGTCTGCCCCTGGGATTTTGGGAATGGTCGAGAATAATGGCCCCGTATTTATCATTACGGAATTCAAGGTCAGGAAGCTGGCTTTTATCTTTACCCGGTAAGCAGCTTGATATCCACCCTTCTGAGGCCGGGAAATTTTCTGTTAACTGCTTTTCAAAATCATGATACATCGTTGCAAATGATTTTTCAAAACTGTCAGATTCCTTTAACACTACTACAAAATCAAGTTGCGAGGTAACAAAAGGGTAGCTATATAGCATGTTATACTTTTCGCCGGGTATTTTAAGCCTGGTGTTGTACGTATACTTATAATTCCAGAAGTTTCCATCCGTTCTTTCGCCATTTTTTATACTGTCGAAAGACGATTCGCGGGATGCTTTAAAAACATCCATCAAAGCTTGTTTAAAAGGTGTTTGATTCAGTGCCGGCTTTACTGGTTTAGGACTGGGCTTAGTGCCGGTTAAAAAAGTATTTTGTTCTATTTGCCTGTGTTTATCGGCAATGCTTTCTTTGTGTGGTTGAGTTGGTGGAGGAACCGAGGCTGGTTCAGGCCGTTTGGCCTCCTTACTGAATTTCAGAAAGGATATTTTCCCATTTTTAAGATCGGTAAATGTGGCCTCAATAGTAACATTATCGTGGTAGAACCTGATAGTACTTCTTCCAATTAGTTTTTCACCATGGCCCAATTTACCGGCAAGCTGGGCAGTGTCGTTTTCGAGGTTTATTTCGAAAGGTAACCGGGCAATATATTTCTTAAAACTTGACCTGCCAAGCCCAACATTATCGCCGGCAATAATTATGCTTTCGGCCTTATCACTTATGGGGTTGATGTAAATTTTTATTCCGCGTGCAAAGTTTTGGTAGTCTTTATCTAACAACCAGTATTCTTTAAACTCTTTAAATAGTTGGGACGATGTAGTTTGCCCCAGAACCGAGAGTACGTTATTGCCATCGTAATCTTTGGCAGATACGTTTACAAAACACCAGGCCATATATACACAAACAAACAAAAATCGCATCAGCGTAACAGGTATTAGATTGCCGAAGATATTTAATTGCAGAAATGAAGCACCAAATTACCGCTCCTTTTTTTTCAACTTATTGTCATCGCGTTTGGCTTCTTTGTTTATGGCCCCTAAAATGCCATTTTGTTTTACGTTGCCAACTCCCATGTTTTGCGCTAATATAATTTTACCCGGGCCGTGTTTATTCTTCATTTCGTCAATGGCTTTGTAAAGCAAAATGTCTTTTTCGCGGTCATCGAACATATTTATCTGGTAGTTACCATCGGCCAGGTCTGAGAAGCGGACGCCTATTAATCTTACCTTTCTTTCCTTCTCGTATAATTCATCAAACAAATACAGTGCCTTCTCTAACAGCACTTTTGAATTGGATGTTGAAGGCAACGACATCTGCTTTGAGTGGGTTGAAAAATCATCGTACCGTATTTTTACAGCTATACAGGCCGATAATTTTTTTTCAGACCTTAATTCAAAAGCAAGTTTATCAGATAGCAGGATAATTACTTTTTTCAGCCACTCAGCATCAGTAGTATCGCTTTCAAAAGTTCTTTCGCTGCTCATGGACTTAGGGTCGTGATAAGGATGAACCTCGCCGGTATCTAATCCGTGCGCCAGGTGCCATAAATAGGAGCCTTGTTTGCCAAGCCAGGTTTGCAGCGCTACTAAAGAGAACTGCCGCAGGTCATAAATGGTATCGATGCCTTTGGCTTTCAAAAACTCAACGGTTTTTTCGCCGCACATGGGTATTTTACCTACTGGTTTGTTATCCAGGAAGTCCTGCTCCTTGCCTGCCGGAATCATATACTGGCCATTGGGTTTGGCTTCGTTGGTGGCCATTTTGGCCAGCATTTTATTGATGGATAAACCCCATGAAATTGGCAGATTGGTTTCGCTGATGATGCGGCTACGCAGTTCGGTACTCCATTTATAGGCGCCAAAAAAACGCTCCATGCCCGTTAGGTCTACATAAAACTCATCAATAGAGGCCTTTTCAAATACCGGGGCCCGCTCCGCAATAATATCAGTTACAATTCCGGAGTACTTAATATACTCATTCATTTTGCCGTTCACGTAAATGCCGTTTGGACAAAGCCTTTTTGCGGTAACTATTGGCATGGCGCTATGGACCCCCATTTTACGGGCTTCGTAGCTGCAAGAGGAAACCACGCCCCGGTTACTGGTGCCCCCTACAATAACGGGCTTACCAATCAGCGTTTTATCAAAAAGCCTTTCAACTGAAACAAAGAAAGAATCGAGGTCAAGATGGAGAATGCTTCTTTGCATGGTTTATAGTGGAACAGTCCTGGCTATGTGTAAATATAATTGATAGAAGGTTTAGGGCAAATATTACCAATTAGGAATGTTGAGCTCAACTTTAGTTGATTAACACTTCATGCGAATCAATATAATCATAACCATATTTCTCACCAAATGCAGAACGGATTAAGTTATAAGTGGCATTCCTTTTGGGTGAAACTGGCGGGGTGGCAATCTGGGCAACAATTATAACATCGGGATATTTTTTCGATATTTCTGATAGTACAGGCTCAAAAAGGTTAAAGGTCTGGGCTATTTGGAACAAGCCTCCTTCGCGCGTATCGTCTGCATTTTTTAAACGTGTGGTAGTAATGTTTAATTTTAGCTCAAGAAAAACAAGGCTTTGGTAACCAACCAAAATACAATCGCAACTTTTAATAGCCATATCTCTGGTTAAACATTGGTCAATGGCTATAAGGTGGACGGTATGCTCCCGGGGATTTAAAACGGTTACACAGCCCTCAGCAAAAAAATCATTATCGGTATCTTCAACAATAGTACAGGGTAAACCGCCACCTGGATCGGATATGTAGAAGATAGCCTTAAAGTCATCTTCTCTGCAATGATCTCTCAACATTGGGAACGCACCAGTTATCTCATCAATCATTTTTTCTATTCAATTCTCTTATTTGTTTTAGCCGAAGATTATGCAATACCTGAAACTCCCGGCCTAAATCTTCCGAAACCTGATCCAGGTAATTTTGGTCAATCAATCCTGTATTTTCTCTATCAAAAATTGATTTGGATATACCATCGCTATCCATTGTGTAAGCGGCAAATTGGCTTTTATCCAACCACGTTTTTCGATTCATTCCGGTCTTTTCTTCAATTTCATCTGCCGTTGCTGTTCCTAAATCACAAACTTTTTTAGCATACAAAAGGTTTGATAAAATACTTAGTACGTAAGGACTATGGGTAGTTATAAAAACCTGACTTGGCGTTTCATTTACAACCAATGAAAAAAGTTCGATCAAATATTTTTGCGCAGTAGGAAATAAATGTGCTTCCGGTTCTTCAATAACTCTAAAAGCAGTCAAATGGTTTATTAAAATTGAGAATATATCTTGAAGTATTCTTAGGCTTTCCTGTTGACCGGAAGAAGCTTGTTCAATTGGAATTGGATTATTCGGCGATTCATCAAAATAAATTCTTTCCCCATTGCCACTAATGGAATACTTGCCTCTTAATATTTTTTGATAATCTTTGATAAACACCTCAAGTGCTTTCTCATTCAAATTAGTTCCAGCTTTTTTAAAGCTTTCTACAGCGGTTTCAAACGTGTGATAAGCTGAAATATTGTCTTTTAATGTGGCAACATGATTAAGAAACTCCGTCATTAGGATAGAATCTGACATATTGAATAAATTCTGACTACCATTTCCTAATTTGGAGACAACTGCTCCGTAAAATGTTTGTTTAAAAAGATCAGAAAACTGAACTGAAATATTTCGACTTGCAGGAAAGTATATGGAATCAGGTTTTAAGCTATAAATATTTAGTCCGGCTTCTTTAACCATAAGCATTTGCAGCACTACTTTTTGGCGTTTGACTTCCTCAGAATCACTGTCGTTAACTTTGATTGCATCCGGAGAAGTTGATTGAAATTTCTTAACTAATAAATCGAATTCCCTATTATAAGTACCTATAAAAGACTGGCTGTATGTTGTTTGTATTACTGAGTTGTTGGGTGTCTTTTTTACTAAGTCTAGCCGAACCCATTTGTCCAAATCGGAGGAAAAGTAAAATTGTATTTTAAATTCAGGGAGAAACCCTGGATGTCCAAAATATCTAACAAATTTCTGACTCGTGGTTGCAGAAAGCTGGTTTAAAATTTTTGTCAAATCATTTGTATCTGCGTTAGAAGCCGTGGAAATAAAATCTTCACTTAGACTATTAAAGAAATAAACAAGCTTCGCCAAAGTACTTTTCCCACTCGCCTGCTCCCCAATCAATACAACAAAGTCACGCAATTCAATTTCTGCATGTTTAATAGGCCCAAAATTCTCAACAATTAGCTTTTGCATATAGATAAACTTGCCGCTAAAGTAATGAAAGGTTAACGCATTAGCTTATTGCGATTAACCTGGCACAAACGCCCTGATTTCGAACGTCCTAGCACAATTGATTTGCAAATTACTAATATTTTTTGCTTATTTTTGCCTTAAGCAACTAAAATCATTAGTTATGGACTTTATAGCAACCAACATGAAATTTTTGCGCAAGCAAAAAAACTGGACACAAAATGACCTTGCGGAAGAACTAGAAATAAAGCGTTCGCTGGTGGGAGCGTATGAGGAAGGCCGTGCACGGCCCACTTATGAAACGCTTGTGGCCATGGCCAAATTATTTCATTATTCGATTGACAACCTTATTACTAAAGATATACGCCAAACCGAGAAAGTTGCCCTTTTTAGCGATGAGCAATTGCAAAACGATGTAACTGGCAAAAATTTGCGGGTGCTGGCTATAACAGTAGATAAAAAGGATAATGAGAATATTGAAATGGTACCTGTTAAAGCAGCGGCTGGTTATTTAACCGGATATGCTGACCCTACCTATATAAAGGAGTTAAACAAATTCAGGTTACCGTTTTTACCAGCTGGAACTTTCAGGGCATTTGAAATTAAAGGTGATTCGATGTTGCCGGTGGTGCCTGGTTCGGTAATTGTAGGTGAGTATATTGACAACTGGAAGAACATAAAAGATGGACACACCTACATCCTTATCTCAAAACATGACGGTATAGTTTATAAGCGGGTGTTTAATCAAATTGAGGAGAATGGCACACTGATACTACGCAGCGATAATACCTCTTACCCGGCTTATCCCATTAAAGTTGATGAGATACTGGAAGTATGGAAAGCGGTATTGAATATCAGTTACCTGAATAAAGGCAGCGACCTTTCTTTTCAGAATATTTTGCAACTGATGCAGGAATTGAAAAAGGATGTGGATGAATTGAAGACGAATTAAGAACATTTCAATTATGCCGCCTGTAACGTTTCAATGGGATAAGGGAAATGAAAGCAAAAGTAACCATAAGCATGGTATTACTAATGTTGAAGCAGAAAGCGTTTTTGATGACCCGGATAAGAAAATTAGGTATGACAATAAACATAGTGTACGTGAAATACGTTATGTTTGTATAGGGAAAAGTCAATACGAAAGAATATTGTTTGTATCTTATTTAATCAGGCAAGGCAGAGTAAGAATTGTAAGCGCGAGATTAGCCAACAAGAAAAACAAAGAGTTTTATGAAAAAGCCACGTAGAATTTTTTATGTGAAAGAGTTGGCTGCTAAAGATGAAATTGATCTTAGCAAAGCCCAATCGGTTACGGATAAAGAGTTTCATGACCTCTTGAAAAAAAGCGCTGAACAAGATGTAGCGAAAAAGACCAAGAAGAAGGCGGCATAATTTGCAGTGCCCGTAGCCGCAGGTAAATACTAAATGAAATATTTTATAGCATGGACTTTCTTCTTGTATGCGGCATTTTGTTGATGGCAGCTTTAGTAGGCTTCGCTTGGGTTAAGTATGATGAATACAAACACCAGCATTGAATAAAAGATGTGATAATCAAGATTTGGGATGCCTTTAATCTTGGCTCTTGCTTCTTGGTTCTAATATCTATTTTTCATTAGCAATCCCAACCCTGCTTTTCACAAATTTATTCTCCTCCATCTCTTTCAAAATAAAATCGGCCAGGTTGCCGGTTGAAATGGCAAAAACACCCTCAGCGGGGTAATCTTTTTTTACATTGTATTTTCCTCCGCGCGGGTGGTCTTCGATATTGGGGCAGCACACAAAGGTCCAGTCAAGGACGGTTTCAAGAAATACTTTATAAACTTTATTATGCCCAAGGCCTACGTTCTTATATTCAGCCGGATAGTCGGGTTTATCAATCAATTGCATGGTTTCGTTCAGTTGCAATACGGCCAGGCCGCCAACGGCAAGCACTCTTTTAACGCCCGATTTTTTCATGGCAGCAGTAAAATTTTTCATGCCGTCGCTCATCAGGTTTACTGCGGGGCCATCAATCTGGTTTGTTCCTATTGCGGAGATGACAACTTCTTTTCCCTCAATCGCTTTTTCTACCTGTTCAAGGTTGTAAACATCGCCTGCAATATGAGTCAGGTTGGGGTGCCTGAACGAATCCGGCATTTCGGGGTGGCGGTCAAAGGACGTTACATGATGGCCGGCTTCAAGCCCATATTGAACAAGATATTTGCCGGTTCGGCCTGCGGCCCCGAATACAATGATGTTCTTCATACTGCAGATATTTTGAAAATGAAAATCGTAATTTTAAACTGAATTGAGATAATGAATTTTTAATGATTTTATAAATGAAAACCGTGTACACTCTTTATTGTCAATCTCCGTTAGGAATTATTGAAATTAAAGGCACAACAGATGCAGTTATTTCAACCTTCTTTGTTCAGGAAGGGGGTGCCTCTTCTCAGATTATCCCTGATGTTCTGCTGCAATGCCAGAAAGAACTGGAGGAGTATTTTATTGGTGCAAGGAAAGAATTTAATGTAGCACTTGCTCCCGCAGGCACTGAATTTCAAAAACAGGTTTGGGATGAGTTGCTGAAGATTGGTTATGGAAATACCACCAGCTATATGGCCATTGCCAAAAAAATGAATAACCCGGGAGCAGTAAGGGCGGTTGGGTTGGCCAATGGGAAAAATCCGATAGGAATCATTATTCCCTGCCACCGGGTAATTGGCGGGGACGGAAGCTTAACTGGCTATGCCGGGGGCCTTTGGCGTAAAAAATGGCTGCTGGAGCATGAGGGAAATACTTCGGGCAATGTCCGTACTCTTTTTTAGCAGCTTGCTTTCACATTTTAACATATATCAACACAAAGTTTTATTGAAAAGCAGATATTTGCAACGTACTTCTGTTTTTTAAACAAAAGCAAAAAACAGTTGTTGTTACAAGCATTCATCAACCAAAAAACAAACCAAATGAAAAAAATCACCCTTATTGTCGGCATTGCAATGGTTTCTCTGGCAACATTTGCCCAAACATGGTCATTAGACAAGTCTCATGCAAAGCTGGGTTTTACTATTACCCACTTAATGATTTCAGATGTTGAAGGCTCATTCAAAACTTTTGATGTTACGCTTACTGCCGGTAAAGAGGACTTTTCGGATGCTGTTATAAACCTTACCGCCGATATTAATAGCGTTAATACTGATAACGAGAAAAGAGACTCTCACTTAAAGAGCCCTGACTTTTTTGATGCAACAAAATTCCCAACCCTTACTTTTAAAGGAAAATCTTTAACCCAGGTAAGTGGCAAAAATTATAAACTAACCGGCGACCTTACTATGCATGGTGTTACTAAAACTGTTACGTTTGACGTGATTTATAACGGCACCATTACCCACCCAATGAACAAGAAACTGGTAGCTGGATTTAAAGTTAGCGGAACTTTTAAACGTTCTGATTTTGGTATTGGCACTACTTTTCCTACATCTGTATTAAGTGATGAAGTAAGCCTGATAGCAAACGTGGAATTTATAAAGCAATAATCATTTCCTCTTTTTAGCTTATTAAAAATGGGCTTCCCTGGCAAGGAAAGTCCATTTTATTTTATAAGCCTTTAGTGCTGATAATTGCCACATCGATTGTTGCCTTAATCTTATGCAATAAATTTTGTTTTGTATTTTGTTTCTAACAACAACTGAATGGCCAGGGGTATATTTTGAGCTGAATCTATTTGAAATTTGTCCGCGTATTTGTTGAGGTTACTGCAAGCCAAGGCAGGTTATGATGAGAGTCATAATTTTTGATACTTACTATTCAGTTTCTTTGTGTCATAGTTTATTGTCATACCGGGGGGATTGACAATAAATTTCAAGCCCGAACAGTAATGTTCGGGCTTATTTTTTAAGTGCCCTTTAAATATCTATATAGTCGATACGGGCAATTTGAAAATGTTTTATAAGGCATTTTTTAAAACCATAAACATGACTACAGTCATATTTTTCATTTAGCCATATTCATTTTATTTGTCCCCGATTTATTGTCATACCGGGGGGATTGACAATAAGTTTCAAGCCCAAACAGCAATGTTTGGGCTTATTTTTTTGCCGGAGGCTAATGGCTCAGCAACTCTTCCATTCCCTGAGAAACCTTTTCAATATTTGGCAGCATGGCTTTTTCAAGATTTTCATTAAGTGGAATTGCTGGCGTATTTACGGATCCAAGTATTTTTACCGGGGCGTCGAGATAGCGGAAACATTGGGCTGATATTCGCCCGGCCAATGCCTCGGCAAACGAATGTGTAACAGTTTCTTCAGTAAGCACCAAAACTTTGCCGTGCTGCTTTACAGAAGCATATATTGCTTCTTCATCGAGCGGATTTAAAGTGCGGAGGTCCATTACCTCAATCTGCCCTGAAAATCTTTTGGCAGCATTGGTGGCCCAGTGAACTCCCATGCCATAAGTAATAACAGTCATTGAATCTCCGTTTTCAGTTGCCTCTTTTTTCGCCGCAAGCGCAATGCGGGCTTTCCCCAGGGGTATAATGTAGCTTTCATCCGGTTCAATGGTTTTGGCATCCTGTGTCCCCGGCACCTTGCTCCAGTAAAGCCCCTTATGTTCAAGCATCACTACCGGATTTGGATCGTAAAAGGCGGCCTTGAAAAGCCCTTTCATATCTGCGGCATTGCTGGGGTAAACCACCTTTATTCCTTTAATCTGCAGCAAAAAACTTTCCACACTGCTGCTGTGGTAAGGGCCGCCGCTTCCATATGCGCCAATAGGTATGCGTATTAAAGTTTGCACAGGGTATTTGCCATTGCTCAGGTAACACGAACGGGAAACCTCTGTAAAAAGCTGGTTAACACCCGGGAAAATATAATCGGCAAACTGTACTTCCACTATGGGTTTGCACCCTGCGGCGCTCATACCAACCGTTGAGCCCACTATGTAAGCCTCCATAATGGGAGTATTGAACACTCTTGTATCGCCATATTTTTTTGCCAGCAATGCGGCCTCACGAAATACGCCGCCAAGTTCGCCACCTACATCCTGTCCGTAAAGTAAGGCTTCAGGGTGTTTGCGCATAAGTTCATCAACCGCATGCAAGGCAGCATCTACCATTACCACAATGCCGCCGTCTTTGGGTGAGCGGTTGCCATGTTCTTCAGTAATAGGGGTAGGAATGAAAATATTTGTGGTGAGGTCTTCAGCCGTTGGGTCAGGCTCTTTTAACGCGCGTTCAAAATCGTTCTTAACCGCTTCTGCCGTCTCGTTTTCAATTTTAAGTATATCTGCGACTGATAATACATTTTCATCAAGCAGATATTTCTTTAGCAGGCGGAAAGGATCGCGTACTGCATCGCTTTCTAAATTTTCTTTTGACCGGTACCACTCTTTTCGGACACCTGAGGTGTGGTGGTTTAGCAAAGGAACTTTAGCATGAACCAGGTAGGGTTCACGGTGATTGCGCACATAATTAATAACCCTGCCCATGGCATCAAAACATTCAGCAAAGTCGCTGCCATTCAGGCTTTCTACCTCCAGCCCTTTAAATCCTTTGGCAAAATCAGGGGCATCCTGTGCCCGGATTTCGGAAGAGTGTGCTGAAATGTCCCATTCATTATCCTGTACTAAGTAAATGATTGGATATTGGTGAAGCGCTGCCATTTGCAAAGCCTCGCTAACCTCGCCTTCGGTCATAGAGCCATCGCCCAATGAACATATTACCAATGGCTCTTCGCCTCTTTTATATTCAACCAGCGCTTGCTGCTCTTTGTATTGTAATCCCTGGGCGGCACCCGTTGCAGGAATAGTTTGCATACCCGTAGCCGATGACTGGTGCGGAATCTTAGGCATATCTGCCCGGTTTGAACTTGGGTGGCAATAGTATGTTCTGCCTGCTGAAAAGTAATCTGTTTTTTTTGCCAGCAATTGCAACATCAGCTCAAAGGGAGTAAAGCCCATACCCAATAACATGGAGTCATCGCGGTAATAAGGGAAAACAATATCCTGCGGTTTAAGATAAAACGCTGTGGCCAGTTGTATGGCCTCATGCCCGCGCGAAGTAGCATGCACATATTTGGCGCAAATATCTTTACGCTCTTCAAACAGCTCTGCCATTGCCTTTTCAGTGCACATCAGGCGGAAAGCTTTGAGCAGTGTTTTTTTATCGGGTTTCAATTATCAGCAATTCAGGCCGAAAGATAAGGAAGCCATTAGAATTTGAAAGCTTTGCCCAATAGTTTTGAACTGAGAGTACCTTTAACTTTAGGTAACTCTTTATAGCCCTTTGTACCCAATTCAAAACCCGTAACTTCTTTGGTAGCCGAATCTATAACCCAATACTCTCTTACTTTTTTCTTGAAGTAAATATCTTTTTTCTGATGCAAATCAAAATTGGCATTGGAAGGAGAGAGTAACTCAATTACCACATCAGGCGCTCCGTAAATTGCATTCTCAAAAATAATTCCTGCTTTTTCATTTGAAATAAAAAGAATATCCGGTTGGTATACTTCTTTTTCATCAAAATGAACGTCAAGGGGTGCTATCATAACATCACCTAGTTTTTTACTGTCTGTCCATTGTTGGATTTTACGGGCAATAGTGAGCAGTAGCTTTTGATGCTTAACCGAAGGACTTGGCGACATAACAAATTGATTATTGATTAACTGAACGCTGGTTCCTTCGGGTAAAAGCTGATAAATCATCCAGTTAGGCAATGGCGTATCGCTTACCCAAAAATCTCCATTGCGTACCTCGCAATAAAAGTTTTCGGGTAACAGATTATATACCTCTACCGGGTTTAAAATTTTCGCTTCATTCAACAACATGCTATAAATTTACTCAGAACTTACTTTATTTCAAAATCAAACACTTTCCCGCCCTCTAAGAAACCTTCTAACCTATCGCCCTGTTTAACCGGGCCTACCCCGGCCGGCGTACCGGTAAATATCAGGTCGCCTTGTTGGAGCGTAAAGAACTGAGATGCGTATGAAATTATTTTTTCGAAACTGAAGATTACATCGCCGGTGTTGCCTTTCTGTTTTTCAACACCGTTTAAGTTCATTGAAAAATTGATGTTCTTAAATTTCGGCTTTCTGAATTCGCCTATCACTGCTGAATGGTCAAACGCCTTGGCTATTTCCCAGGGCAGGCCTTTTGCCTTTTGCTGTGCCTGGATGTCGCGGGCGGTAAAGTCTATACCTACCGTTACTTCATCATAATATTTATGAGCAAATTTTTCTTCCACGTACTTGCCTTGCTTGCACACCTTCAATACTATCTCTGTTTCGTAATGCAAATCATTACTCCAACCTGGCAGGTAGAAAGGCTTATTATCTTTCAATAAAGCCGTAGCCGGTTTAAGAAACACGATGGGCTTATCAGGTAATTCATTTTTCAATTCTTTGGCATGCTCCATGTAGTTTCGGCCAATGCATATAAATTTCATAAGTATCTGTTTTTGTTGCTGTTTTAATCTCCATCTTCTTCCGATGGCACCTTTAATATTACAACTCCCTTTTTTAGTTTTTTAGAGTAAGTTACATACGAAGTCCCCGGATATGCATCGAAGAAACTAAAAACTATTTGATTGGAATCTGCCACAGCCTCGTTCCAGCCAATCATATTACTTATCTGGGCTGCGCTGGCGTTTTTAATAGCGTCTTTGTCACCAGTTAAAGAGAAATTAGCTTCTTCAAATAATGCTGCAATTCCCCGGTGTAGATCTTTACTCACTACCTGCGGCTGAACGGTACCGTAGCCATAAATTTCACTACTCAAAAAAACGGTTGGAGAAAGTGAATCAACGAATATTAACTCATTGCCTGCTGCATATATTTTTAAATACAAACTGTTCCTGTAAATGTTTCCCTTGGGTAACTCGGCTACAAAACTATCCTGGCTAAGTGGGTCACTGAAATAATGTTTTGCAGAACTGACGATGGGCTCGCTGAGTACAATAGAGTCGTCAGATTCGTTTCGGTTAACGGGCATTCCGCTGTCAACGGGTGTAATTTTTTGAGCCTCATTGGGTGGGTGTTGATTGCAGGAAGTAAAAAACAGGGATAAAATAAGAACGGCGGGAAGTAATGTTTTCATGCGCAGTTATTTCAGGCTTACTTATTATACTTACTCATAGCTCTTTCAATACCTTCAAACATAAAACTATTGATAGCTTCACAGGCTACTTTCATACGTTCATCAAGCAGCTTTTGCTCTTCGGGTTTCCAGGGGCTTAGTACATAATTTACCTGGTGGCCTTTGGCAAACTCGCTGCCTATGCCAAAGCGCAGGCGTGCATAATTGTTATTACCCAATGTAGCATCAATATCTTTTAATCCGTTGTGTCCGCCATCGCTACCTTTCATGCGCACTCTGATAGAGCCAAACGGAATGGCCAGGTCATCTAAAACAACCAATAAATTTTGTTGTGGAATTTTAAGCTCATTCATCCAGTAGCGGACGGCTTTGCCACTCAGGTTCATATAAGTGGTGGGCTTAATCAGGTAAATGTTTTTACCCTTGTTTCGGTAGGTTGCATAAAAAGCAAGGCGCTCCAGGTTAAATGGAGCGCCTTGTGTATTTGCTAAAGTATCTAATATTTTAAAGCCAATATTGTGTCGTGTGTTTTCGTATTCGGGCCCAATGTTACCTAAACCGGCTATCAGAAAACTCATATCAAATATAGTTTTATCCACCCCATCTGCTGACCCCTCTCCGAGAGAGGGGTCAGCAGAACCCTCTCCTTCGGAGAGGGCAGGGTGAGGTCTTTATTTCTTGTCTTTAGCTTTATCCTTATCGGCAGCAGCAGGTGCAGCAGCGGCAGGTGTAGCGCCGGCAGCAGGTGCAGCAGCAGCGGCGGCTGCAACAGGTGCAACTTCTTCTTTAACTACGCGCGGTACCTGAACTCTTGCAAACGGATTAGACGGCGAATGCAGGATAGTTACACCCGGGAGTTCAATGTCTTTTATTCTTTTGATATCGCCCAGTTGCATACCGGCAACATCAACTTCAATAACACTTGGAATATCTTTAGGCAAAGCCAGGATATTCAGTTTTTTGAAAACTGTTTCAAGAACGCCGCCATCTGTAATACCTTTGGGGGTTCCTTTAAGTTTTAGCGGAATAGCCACTTTTACTTTAACGTTGTCAACCAGTTCCTGGAAATCAAGGTGCAATAACGCATCACTGATTGGCTCGTACTGCGAATCTTTAATAATTGCAGTATAGGTTTTTCCATCTAAATTGATTTCAGCTGCGCGAAAATCTGGCGTGTAAATCAGTTTGCGGAATGCTGCTGTAGGTGCATAGAAGTTTAAAGTTTCTTTGCCACCGTAAATGTTGCATGGTGTGTTTCCTGCCTTGCGCAGGGCACGCGTAGCCTTTTTACCTAATTCGGTTCTTGGCGTGCCATTGATAACTACTTTTTCCATTTTAATACTGAGATTTATGTGAATGAATAAAAAAATCCTCTCCTATCTGCCTGTCGGCATCTTTCCTCTCCGAAGGAGAGGAAAGAACCTATCAGCTCTTTGGGTCTATAAACAATCTTTATCCTTTATCTTCTTCTGTTACACCGAAGGCGTCAAAAATAAAGAGTGAATACTTTTATGCTCATGTGTGTTTCTGATAGCTTGCGCAAACAGTTTGGCTACACTTAATGCCTTTATCTTTTTGCCTTTGTAAGCGGGGCTAAGCGGTAACGTATTGGTTACTATCAGCTCGCTAAGTTTGCTGTTTTCAATATTCTCATACGCTTTGCCTGAAAGCACCGCATGAGTACAAAAAGCGCGAACACTTTTAGCTCCTTTCTCCATTACCATGTTGGCCGCATTGCAAAGCGTACCACCGGTATCAATCATATCATCAACCAGCACAACATCCTTGCCCTCTACACTTCCTATTAACGTCATTTCGGCAACTTCATTGGCGCGTTTGCGGTATTTATCGCAAATAACCATTTCTGCATTAAAATGCTGGGCGTAAATACGGGTACGTTTAACACTACCCACATCAGGCGAAGCAAAGCACAGGTTCTCCCACTTTTGTTTTTGAATGTATGGAACAAAAATAGCTGAGCCATTTAAGTGATCAACCGGGATATCAAAAAAGCCCTGAATCTGGCCTGCGTGTAAATCCATGGTCATCACTCTGTCAGCACCGGCTGCGGTTAAAAGGTTAGCTACCAATTTAGCCCCAATACCAACACGCGGCCGGTCTTTTCTATCCTGGCGCGCATATCCATAATAAGGAATTACGCAAGTGATATAATCTGATGATGCTCTTCTTAATGCATCAATCATCATTAACAACTCCAGCAGGTTATCGCCGGGCGCATTGGTATTCTGAATAACGAAGGTAAACGAACCGCGGACTGACTCTTTAATTTCAGGCTGAAACTCCCCGTCACTAAACCGCAGAACATCCATTTTCCCAAGGGCCTGTCCATAATGGTCGGCAATGTCTTCTGCCAGGTATTTTGTGGCAGTGCCGGCAAAAAGTTTTACGTCAGTTGTGAGTAACATGGGTATGCCTTTTTAAAAATGGACTGCAAAGATAACTTTATAGGGCAAAAATCCTATTGGAAATTGAAGTTTATAGAGTAGAATAACCCCAGGGCCAAATCAATGAAAAAATGCCTTTACACTTTTTGAACACAAAAACCTGGTAATTGGTTAATAATCAATAGTATAAGTCTTTACACTTTTAAAAAAAGCAGAAAAAGTGTCAACCCAAAATATGTATAATTATTTAAAAATCAATTAATTGTAAAAATGGAATAGGCAAAAAATGGCAATTTGGCACAAAGTGTAACCCCCCTCCTGTCTGAACTATGATTCTTGTGATTTTTATGACGACCGTGATTAGGTTGGTCGCCTTTAGCTATGATTGCGGGACTTTTAAATATTGTCAAAATAAAATCACAGTAATCACCTAAATCACAAGAATCATAGTTCAGACAAAAGGGGCAATGAATTCTTATTTTTACCGCGTGCCAACCGAATATACTTTAGAGCCCGATAAGTGGATTGAGCGTTACGCTGATGCACTTTTCGGTTATGCCTACTCCCGTATAAACAGGCAGGACATAGCCGAAGACCTGGTGCAGGATACTTTTTTCAGTGCCCTGAAGGCTAAAGACACCTTTCTATTTAACAGTTCAGAAAAGACCTGGCTGGTTGCCATTTTAAAGAGAAAGATAATTGACCACTATCGCAAAAAATCTACCCAAAACGAGTTGAACATCTTTGACAAAGACACCAAAGATGGTTTTATGAACCATTTTTTTGAAACTGAGGGAAGCCCCGGTCATTGGAGCGATGAAAATGCACCTAAACAATGGCGAAAGGATTTTGAAACGCAGGTTGAAAGCGATGAGTTTTATGACATTTTGAAGAACTGCCTGGGCAAATTACCCGAAAAATGGGCCGCCGTTTTTACATTAAAGAATATGGACGACCTGGAAAGCGAAGAAATTTGTAAAGAATTGCAAATTGCCCCGTCTAACTATTGGGTAATCATGCACCGGGCAAAACTGCAGCTGCGCGAATGCCTGCAAATAAACTGGTTTGAAAAATGATACTGATTGACAAAATTTTAATAAACTGCAAACAGGCTACCTATCTCCATGAAAAGAGGAAGGAAGGTAAGCTGGATGCCATGGAACGTTTTGGCCTGTGGTTTCACCTGTTATACTGCAAATTTTGTAAGCTCTTTATCCGGCAGGTTGAACAACTTGAATCTGCCACACGCAAATTTTATCAGAATACCGAACGCTTTCATCTTTCGGCCGAACGGAAAGCAGGAATGAAAAGAGCTCTTGATGTGCATTTGAATAAGTAGAAGTTCAGCTTTGTTTCAAAAGACATATTTCTGCCTCGGCCAAAATCTTACGGTAAAGAATTTTAGCGGCTTAAATTAAATTCTACTTTTGCCGCCCCCATCCCCTTTTTTTGACTATAACTTAACATTAAAGCAACGCTCATCAACTCTCCGGACTTAGTTTTGCTGGTTCAATAGTTAGTTAATAATATTTCATATGCGTTTAAGACTACTCTTCCTGTTGCTTCTTTCTGCTGTTTACTGCACCAACCTAACGGCGCAATGCAATACCACAATAAATACATTTCCCTACGTCGAGAATTTTGAAACAAGCCAGGGCGGTTGGGCATCGGGCGGAACTTTAAATGACTGGGCATGGGGCGCGCCGGCAAAACCTGTTATCAACCGGGCGGGCAGCGGGCTTAAATGCTGGATAACCGGAGGCCTTGATACTGCATTTTATAATTACGGCGAGCGCTCTTACGTTACCAGCCCCTGCTTCGATTTTACAAACCTGCAACACCCTTTTCTTGCTTTTCTTATCTTTTGGGAGTCGGAACATACCTATGATGGGATGGTGTTGCAATACTCTTTGAACGCAGGCAATACCTGGAAGAATGTAGGCTCCAATACCGATGCTGTTAACTGCATGAGCCAGAACTGGTATAATACTTTATCGATTGATGGGTTGAGCGGTTTGGCCAACCCCCAGGAAGGATGGACCGGAAACATAAAGCCCACCAACGGAAGTTGCCAGGGTGGGTTTGGAAGCCAGACATGGGTGCAGGCAAGGCATTGCCTTTCAGAACTTGCCGGCCAGCCAAGCGTTAAGTTTCGTTTTGCCTTTGGTGCCGGAACTACCTGTAACAGTTTTGATGGTATAGCCTTTGATAGCGTAAGCATAAGCGAAGCACCGGTTAACACGGCCGCTTTTACTTACACCTGCCTGGCTTCAAATCAACTTTCTTTTGCGGGCATAACCACCCTTTGCCCCGATAGTTTTGCCTGGAATTTTGGCGACCCGGCAAGTGGTGCATCAAATACAGCAACAACAGTAAATGCCACGCACACTTTTTCGGCGCCCGGTTCATACACCGTTTCATTTACAGCCGGCGGCCCTTGCAATGCCCCCGCAACTTTTACCAAAGTAATAGATGTATTGAAAATAAATTCAACACCTCAAAATGTTTTATGTTTTGGCGATAGCACCGGTTCTATTAACTTAACTATTACCGGCGGCACCGGTCCTTATTTGTATAACTGGAGTACAGGTAGTACCTCTCAAAATATTATTAACCTCGGTTCCGGTACTTATACTGTATCCGTGTCAGACACGCAAAGTTGTTCAGCCACTGCCAGTATAAGCATTGCCCAGCCCGTAAGCGGGTTGGCGGTTCAGGCGGCAATAACCGGTAGCGCATGTAGCGGCTCAGAGGGAATTAACTTAACCGTGTCAGGCGGCACCGGTAGCTATACCTATAATTGGGGTGGGGGTATTACTTCTCAAAACCGCACAGGCCTCGGCGCCGGCACATATACAGTTACGGTAACTGACCAAAACAATTGTACTGCTACAGCCAGCAAAACTATTTCTGTTTCCTCATCTTTCCTGGCTTCAGCCTCTGCCACCAATGTTTTATGCTATGGCAACAACAGTGGTTCAATAACCCTAACCATAACAGGTGGAATTTCGCCATTTACCTATAATTGGGGTGGCGGTATAACTACCCAAAACCGAAGCGGGCTTGTATCGGGCATATATACAGTTACGGTAACTGACAGCAGCAATTGTAGTGCAACTGCCAGTGCTGTAATCAGCCAGCCGGTAGCAGCGCTTACGGCCGGAACTACTTCAACAAACGCAAGCTGCGTAACAGGCGGTACCATAACTACTACAGCAAGTGGCGGAACCGGAACCCTTAATTACAGTTGGGGAGGGGGAGTAACCACGCAAAACCGTAATGGGTTAGGGGTAGGTACTTATTCCGTAACAGTAACTGACCAAAACGGCTGCACGGCAACCGCCTCTGCCACTATTATCTCTACCAGTTCCTTTGTTGCAGCGCTTACCCCTGCCAACGTTTCATGCAACGGTGGTAACGATGGCTCTGTAAATGTTACGCTTTCGGGCGGCCATACTCCGTATGTTTTCAATTGGGGCGGAGGCGTTACAACACAAAACCGTAGCGGGCTTTCGGCGGGCACTTATTCATTGGCGGTTACCGACAGCAGCGGTTGTATAGCTACTTCCATCGCTGTAGTAGGTCAACCACAGGTTCTTAATATCATCGACTCGATAATTAATATAAGTTGCAATGGCGCTGGTAATGGTTCAATAATAACAACTGTTAGCGGTGGCAATGTCCTTTATACCTATAATTGGGGCAGTGGTATCACTTCATCAGGCAGAACAGGTTTGGGTTCCGGTACTTATAATTTAACCGTAACCGATAGCAAGTCTTGCACAGCATCTGTTAGCGCGGTAATCAGCCAGCCGCAGGCCATCACGTTATCTGCAGCGCCAACTAATCTATTGTGTAACGGCAACTCAAATGGCTCAATAGCCCTTACAGTGCAGGGCGGTACTGACCCCGATACTTATAGCTGGACCAATGGTGCAACCTCTCAAAACCTTAGCGGCATTGTAGCTGGTGCTTATAAGGTTACTGTGACTGATAGCCGTGGGTGCACCGATACAACCAGCGCTGCTATAACACAGCCTCAGGCAATTAATGTTTCAGCCATAGGTACTACTACCAGCTGTACTGCTGATACCGGCAGCGTTACAATAACAGTTAACGGCGGCACTGGTGCTTATAGCTATAGCTGGAGCAATGGAGCAACATCGCAGAATATTAATTTACTGAGTGCCGGTAGTTATATGGTTACCGTTAAAGATGCCAATAATTGCACCGTTACGGGCAGCGCAACGGTTACCCCACCAACCAATGCCCCGCATGTAACTTTATCTGCTACACCGGTCACCTGCAATGGCGATACTAACGGACAAATCAGTTTAAACATTGTTGCGGGCAACTATACTTATACATGGAGCAACGGGCAAAGCACACAAAACCTTGCCGGCCTGGTTTCCGGCCCCTACACAGTAACAGTACATGATGGAATTAACTGTTCTATTATCGAAACTGCTTTTGTTGGCACACCTCAGCTTCTGGTTATAAACGTGCAAAGCAATAACGTTAGTTGTTTCGATAGCTTAAATGGCAGCATTAGCAGCATAGTTAGCGGCGGCACCGGTCCTTATACTTATGTATGGAGCAATGGCGCACAAACTGCCGGCATCAGCAACCTGGGTGCAAATACTTATAACATCATTGTAACAGATTCGAACGCCTGCACTGCTTCTGCAAATGCTACAATCAGCCAACCTGCCCGATTGGCGGTTTCTGTTCAAACGGATTCAACTAATTGTGGATTGAATAATGGCAACGCGCAGGTTACGGTTACCGGCGGCAGCCATCCGTATTTATTTGTGTGGTCGCCAAACGTTTCCGATTCCTCCTCGGCAATTGCATTGAGTGCCGGTAGTTATGCCGTAACTGTAACAGATTCTTCCGGTTGCCTGAACAAAGATTCTTTATTTGTTTATGCCCGTGCAAATGCACTGGTAGCGCCGTACCTGGGGCCTGATACTTCTATTTGCCCCGGCACAACAACTATTACCTTAACTGCCGGTAACTATGCCTCTTATTTATGGCAGGATAGTTCCTCCAAACAGATATATACCGTAGTGGATTCCGGCACTTTCTGGGTGCGGGTAATGGGTACTAACGGATGTACGGCCAGTGATACTATCCTGGTTTCCGAAAAATGCGATACCAAGCTGGTAATACCCAATGCATTTAGCCCGAATGGTGACGGAAAGAATGATTTCTTTTTGCCACTGTCTATAGATAATCCAACCAGATTTTTGATGCACATCTATGACCGCTGGGGCGCGCTTATTTTTGAATCAAACAACATCAAAAACGGCTGGGATGGCAAGTTTAAGGGTAAAGACCAACCCACAGGAACATATATCTATTACATCCAGTATGCCTTTAGTGATAATGTATTACATGGAGCCGAAGGGGCGTTTACATTGCTCAGATAAATAATGAAACCTGCGTTGCGGAAAACCTAGGAAGCAACCAGCTCCCTCGCTATCGCTTGCGATGGAGAGGGGTGACGAGCGATAGCGATGTCGGGGAGAGGCCGAGACCCTTAGCTTGACGCGAATAAGATGCAATCTTGGCGGATTTAGTGGGCTGTCTGCTACCCCTTATAATCCATCTTCCCTTTAACAAGGTCAGCAAAGCCATGGAAGATTATAATAAAAGGATTATGGCTTACAAAGCCAGTAGTAACGCCATATCTGACAGGCTCGCTTTCCGGCTCATAAGTGCCAAAAACCCGATCCCAAATCATAAAAACACCGCCATAGTTTTTGTCTAAATAAATGGGGTTACTGCCGTGGTGAACCCGGTGTGCTGAGGGTGTATTGATAAGCCCCTCAACAAACGGAATCTTCCCAACGGCTTCAGTATGCATAAAAAACTGGTAAAAAAGGTTTGCCTGGTAGCCCAGCAAAATAACCAGCGGCGAGCAACCCAATAAAACTGCAGGTATAAAAAAGTAGGGTAAAATAACTGCACTAAACCAGTTAATGCGGTAAGCAGTAGTAAGGTTCATGCGCTGGCTGCTGTGATGTGTTACATGAAACGCCCACAAAAATTTTACCTGGTGCGAAAGCCGGTGATACCAGTAAAAACAAAAATCAGTTAAAATAAAAGTAAGGATAACTGCGGGGATTGTTACCGGCAAGTGGTATGGAACGAACCTACTTACAAAAGTTAACACAAGCAGATGATATCCAAATGAAACAATTTTCGAGGTAATATACCCCGCCAGTATTATAGTGTTCGACAAGCTCTCCTTTAGCTGGTATTCCTCCTTATTCTGGCGCCAGCTCCAATAACCTTCTATCAAAATTAAAATGAACACAACTCCGTAGGCTATAAAGCGGTATGGGCCTAAAACGGCGCTGAAATGATCATCGTGGTACATACCATAAAAATAAAGCTAATTATTAACTCCTGCGTATGCCACCAAAATCTTTACTTTTATACAACTCATTCTAAAGCGATGCTGTGGAAATATTGAAACTGGAAATTCTTACTAATGACCTGGAGAATACCGAAAGATTCTATCAGGATATTTTGGATTTACTTATCGTCAAAAGGGGCGATAATGGAGTTTCATTTTCCGCAGGCTCAACCACCCTTACATTCAAACATATCACCAACCAAAAACCGGTTTATCACTTCGCATTTAACATCCCCCATAACAAACTGGATGAAGCTTTTGAATGGGTGAGCAAAAGGGCAGAAATAATGGACGTAACGCCCGGCCATAAAATTGCAGACTTTGTAAATTGGAACGCAAAGTCATTTTATTTCTATGACAACAACGGCAACATACTTGAGTTTATTGCCAGGTACGAACTGGAAAATAAAAGCGATGAATTATTTGATGGAAACTCCATCATAAATATCAGCGAAATAGGCGTAGCAACCGATGATGTAACTACCGAATGTGATACACTGATAAACAAGCACAACTTATCCGTTTTTTCAAAACAACCCCGCCTGAATAACTTTACGGCAATGGGCGACCACAACGGCCTTTTAATATTATCTATAGCCAGCCGCCATTGGTACCCTACAGAGAAGCTGGCACAAAAGCATTACACCAAACTGGAGGTTGGCAACAATCGTCAAATCCAAGTGCTTGAATTCCATTCAAATGGATAGCAAATAATCTATGTAGCACAAGACAAGATTGGCTCAAAAACAAATAAAGTATACCTTACATAATTAGGTTCCCCATCTCTATTGATTGCTATGCGTAGCTTGGCTTTCAATGGAGAGGGGGATGCCGACAGGCAGGGGGAGAGGCTGGCTGTTGGCTGCTCTGCCGTATACTATGTCATGGTGAGCGAAGCCGAACCCCCCCTCCTTTTTTCTTCCCCCATAAAACCAAATTTATTATTGCCCTGCCCAAAATGGATATTAACAAAATGTGACTAAAACTTCATTTTATTAATCGCTGCGTGTTTTATCATTGTGGCAGTTCTAATCATATATTGTCTGGCCTTCCGGTATTGCCGGTATTAAAAGGGGAACCATGTGAAAATCATGGACTGTTGCGCAACTGTAAGTAACGATTTTTGGTTACAAGTCAGACTGCCTGCCAAAACAATTTTGTGCTGAACCTTCGCTAAAGGGTGCTCGCATAACCTTAATCGACCTCAAAATTCTCCAGGTCTTTTACAGTTGTCCCGACCCCGACCGCGAAATATTACAAAACTTAAAGTAACGGTAAATTAAACATGGCAGAAGAATTACTCCTTAAAGAAAATAAAGACCGGTTTGTTATTCTACCTGTTAATTACCCCAAAGTTTGGGAATTATACAAAAAGCATGAAGCCAGTTTCTGGACTGCTGAGGAAATAGACCTGAGCAGTGATATGAAAGATTGGAACGCCCTTAATAATGGCGAACGCCACTTTATATCGCATATACTGGCATTTTTTGCTGCCAGCGATGGCATTGTAAACGAAAACCTTGCTGTAAACTTTATGAGTGAAGTGCAACTGCCCGAGGCACGTTGCTTTTACGGATTTCAGATAATGATGGAAAACATCCACTCTGAAACCTACGCCTTACTGATTGATACATATATAAAGGACCCGCAGGAAAAGACCCGCCTGTTCCATGCCATTGATACGGTACCTGCCGTAAAAAAGAAAGCCGAATGGGCCTTGCGCTGGATAGAACAAGGCAGCTTTGCCGAACGCCTGGTGGCGTTTGCTGCGGTTGAAGGCATATTTTTCAGTGGAAGTTTTTGCTCTATATTCTGGTTGAAGAAGAGGGGCTTGTTGCCCGGCTTAACCTTTAGTAATGAACTGATTAGCCGCGATGAAGGCCTGCACTGCGAATTTGCCTGCCTGCTTTATAGCATGTTGCAAAACAAACTGAGTAAAGACGCTGTTTATGCAATTATTAGTGACGCAGTACGAATTGAAAAGGAGTTTATTACCGATGCGCTGCCTGTTGATTTAATAGGCATGAACGCAAAACTGATGCAACAGTACATTGAGTTTGTTGCCGACCGCTGGCTGGCCGAACTGGGGTATCCCAAAATGTTCAATGCCTCCAATCCATTTGATTTTATGGAAATGATATCCCTTCAGGGCAAAACCAACTTCTTTGAGAAGCGGGTAGGAGATTACCAGAAATCAGGCGTAATGGGCGCCACAAAGGAGTCACAAACGTTTTCGCTGGAGGAAGATTTTTAATAGTGGCAGAGAATTCGATTCCATTTTCGCAACGCGGAAATGGAATATCCCCCTCTGGAGGGGGCGTAGGGGGAGGAGAGACATTTACCCAAACGACCGAATGAACGATGAAGGAGGGAGATAGTATTCAGTAATAGACTTGTTAACTAATAGTTGTTTGTATTAACAATAGAAATAAAAGACACCCGGCTTTATTTTTAAAAAGCCTTTGAAATAAAAGACACATCACCCAAAACATATTGACTCATGCATGTAATTAAGAGAAACGGAAGAAAAGAGAGCATCAAATTTGATAAAGTAACTGCGCGTATAGAAAAGCTCAGTTACAGCCTTAGCCCTCTGGTTAATCCGATAGATGTTGCCAAAAAGGTAATTGAAGGCATATACGATGGTGTGCCCACCACGGAGTTGGATAACCTGGCCGCCGAAACTGCTGCCTCGTTAGCCACCAAGCACCCTGACTATGCTTTGCTGGCCTCGCGTATTGCGGTTAGCAATTTGCATAAAAACACCATTAAGTCGTTTAGCGAAACCATGCGCAACTTATATTATTATACCGATTCGGGTAGTGGTAAGCCTACGCCGCTTATCGCTGACGATGTTTGGCAGGTAATTGAAGAGCATGCAGAAATTTTAGACAGCTCTATTATATATGACCGCGATTTCGGGTTTGATTATTTCGGGTTCAAAACTTTAGAAAAATCTTACCTGTTAAAAATTGAAGGTAAAATTGCTGAGCGTCCGCAGCACATGTATATGCGCGTGGCTATTGGCATCCACAAAAGTGATATTGAAAGCGCAATCAAAACTTATAATTTAATGAGTGAGCGCTGGTTTACCCACGCCACGCCTACCCTATTTAATGCAGGCACTCCCAAACCTCAAATGAGCAGTTGCTTTTTGCTGACTATGAAGGACGATAGCATTGACGGTATTTACGATACGCTGAAACAAACTGCAAAAATATCGCAGAGCGCGGGGGGCATAGGCCTGTCTATTCATAATATCCGTGCCACCGGTAGCTATATTGGCGGAACCAACGGCACCAGCAATGGCATTATACCCATGTTGCGCGTGTTTAATGATACCGCCCGTTATGTAGACCAGGGCGGTGGAAAGCGCAAAGGCGCCTTTGCCATTTATTTAGAACCATGGCATGCCGATGTGTTTGAGTTTTTGGATTTGAGAAAGAACCACGGCAAAGAAGAAATGCGTGCGCGCGATTTATTCTACGCACTCTGGATTTCCGACTTGTTTATGAAGCGTGTAGAGGCTAATGGCGAATGGAGTTTGTTCTGCCCGAACGAAGCACCGGGATTAAGCGATTGCTGGGGGCCTGAATTTGAAGCCCTGTACGAAAAATACGAGCGCGAAGGAAGGGCAAGAAAAACAATAAAAGCACAGGACCTGTGGTTTGCAATTTTAGATTCGCAGATTGAAACCGGCACTCCTTATATGTTGTATAAAGATGCCGCCAATGGAAAAAGCAACCAGCAAAACCTGGGTACCATTAAAAGCAGCAACCTGTGTACTGAAATAATGGAATACACCAGCGCTGAAGAGGTAGCTGTTTGTAACCTGGCATCGTTAGCTTTACCGCGCTTTGTAATTGACGGTAAGTTTGACATGCAGAAGTTATACGATGTAACGTATGAAGTAACCAAGAACCTCAATAAAATAATTGACAACAATTATTACCCGGTTGAAGAGGCCAGAACTTCAAACCTGCGCCATCGCCCTATTGGTTTGGGTGTGCAGGGCCTGGCAGATGCTTTTATATTGCTGCGTTTACCTTTTGAAAGCGACCTTGCCAAAATACTGAACAAGAACATTTTCGAAACCATCTATTTTGCTGCTATGACAGCGAGCAAAGATTTGGCCAAAGAACATGGTGCTTATCAAACCTTCAAAGGCTCTCCACTATCAAAAGGTATATTTCAATTTGATATGTGGAAGGTTCAACCTACCGACAGGTGGGATTGGGAATCATTACGCAAAGAAGTAATGGAAGTGGGTGTGCGCAACTCGTTATTAGTTGCACCTATGCCTACAGCATCGACCTCTCAAATTTTGGGCAACAACGAATGTTTTGAACCATATACCTCAAACATTTATTCAAGAAGAGTATTGAGCGGTGAGTTTATCATAGTCAACAAGCACCTGCTTAAAGACCTGGTAAACCTGGGCCTTTGGAATAATGATATGAAGAACAAAATCATAGCCAACAACGGCTCTGTTCAAAATATTAAAGAAATACCGGCGCATATCAAGGAATTGTATAAAACAGTTTGGGAAATTAAACAGCGTAACCTCATTGATATGGCAGCCGACAGGGGCGCATATATCTGCCAATCGCAATCGTTGAATTTGTTTGTTGATACGCCTACAGTTGCCAGGTTAACCTCTATGCACTTTTACGCATGGAAACAAGGATTAAAAACAGGTATGTATTATCTGCGCACCCAGGCTGCCACTCAAGCCGTTCAGTTCACCATCGAAAAACAAGGCAGCAACGAAATGGAACCTGTTATACCAAAACCAGAAGAAGCAGCGAAGGACGTGCCCAACATAGATGAAATTACTACCGATTTCCAGGCGCCATCATGCAGTATGGAAGATGGGTGTATTAGTTGCAGTGGATAATTGGAAATGTGTTCAGGTGTTTATGTGTTCAAGTGTTCACGTTAAACAGGCGGTTAATGGGTTTGTAAAAATACCTTCCAGATTTATTAGTCTGCCTTATGCTAGATGCGGTTTAATTTTTGAAAGCTCTGTTGCTAATACATTTGTTACTGATTAATTAAGCCAGAATACCTGAACACTTGAACACATAAACACCTGAACACCCACAGCCATGGCATACGAAGAAAGAATCGCAAAATCAGAAACCCACATTTTTAAGGCGGTATTTCCCAACTCTACCAATCATTACGACACTTTGTTTGGCGGCACTGCGATGCATTTGATGGATGAAGTTGCCTTTATAACCGCCACCCGCTTCAGCCGCCAGAAAATGGTAACCGTTAGCAGCGACCGCATTGACTTTAAAAAGCCGATACCGGCCGGAACTATTATTGAGTTAATTGGCAAAGTAAGCTACGTTGGCAACACCAGCATTAAAATAAAAGTAGAAATTTTCATTGAACAGATGTACATAGAACACCGCGAAAAAGCCATCACCGGCGAGTTTACTTTTGTAGCTATTGACGAGAATAAGAAGCCGGTGAAGATTAATGCGGTGTAAAGTTCCACCTACATCAGTTGGTTTATTGGCCATTGACGGGGGTCGTTCGGGTTTCGCCTCTCCTTTATATATTCCAGCTTAATAAATGGTTCAAGCAGGGCAAGTGTAATGTGAGTGCTATCATTGGCTAAAGCTTCATAACAAGCCAGTTTGGTAACATTGGCTATGTTGGCCCCGGTAATAGCATACTTGTTCGCTAAAGCTTCCGGTAAATTTTCAGGTGAGTAGCTGAAGGGGGCTACCAGGGCTTTTTCCCAAAGTTTTTTTCTTTCATCATCTCCCGGCCAATCAATCTTTATGCAGCTCAATATTCTTCTTGTAAAGGCGAAATCAAGGTTTTGCTTGAAATTAGTGGCCAGTATAACCAGGCAGTTGCATTTATCTATTTTTTGTAACAGGTAAGCTATTTCCTGGTTGGCATAGCGGTCGTTAGCTTCGGTTACTTCGCTTCGCTTGCCAAATAGTGCATCCGCCTCATCAAAAAATAATATGCAATCGCGGTTGCCCAACCTCTCAAAAACAATTTCGAGGTTTTTTTCAGTTTCGCCGATGTATTTTGATACCACTCTCGACAAATTTACTGCATATACATCCATGCCCAACTCTTTACCAATAACTGATGCCGTCATGGTTTTACCGGTTCCCGGCGGCCCGAAAAACATGGTAACATACCCTTGTAACTGACCACCGGTTTTATCACCCATGGTCCTATATAGCCGGGCATAATTCATCACGGTTTTAAGTTGCTTACTTACCTCATCTACTAACACCAGGTCATCAAAGGTTTTAGTAGTTTCCAGCAACTGGGCCGGAAATTTTTCCATTTCGTCAAGGCGTATTTTTTTGCCATACAGAAAATGGTCATAATACGACTTGTCGAGGCTGATGAGGCTATTGAGTAATTCATTCAAATAAGGCGATGGATTATTCAGCCGTACTATTCCATCAATAAACAGGCGGTTTTGAGAACTCAGTATTTTTTGATATTCTGCCGATAAGCGCTTGTTATTGCCTGCAGCTAAGAAAATAATGGTTTGTAAAGTAAGAAGGGCCCGGCCGGTATTTTTTTCAATAAAGCAGCCTGTTTCTACATACAGGCGGTCAGTAGCCGGGTCAACCAGGCTGGTAAGCGCGTTAAATATGGCAGGTTCGTACAACCGGCAAAATATCGAGGCCAGCAACAGCCTTTCGCATATACTGTAACCGTTAATGCTGACAAAACCGGCATAAAAACCCGGGGCCAAACGCGGCGGTGGGGCTATTATTTTCAGCGGTTCGGACCACCCGCTATTTTTGCCTGTAAGTTCGGCGGTCCTTATTTCTATAACGGCGCTAAGCCAATCGGCTTCGGCTTTCAGGCCAGCTGTATTTAATTCTGCTTCTGCTTGCATATCAACCCGTTAATGTTTTTAAAAGCTGCTTTTACGGTTTTGTAAAGATTAAATGATATTTTTTTAGGTGCAAGCGTAGTTTCACGCAATTTATAAATTACGTAAAACTACGCTTGCACAGCGCCACCAGCACCACTATATTTGAAAAAAAGCATAAAAGTGGGTTTTCCGCGCAGGACTTATTTTAGGGAGGATGAATTTGATAGTGACGATTATGCCATTACCACCGACTCAAAACAGGTAAACACGGCCAAAGGTAAATCTGTTGACTCTGTTAATAAAAATGATCCATCTCCCAGGCTCAATGCAAAAATTCTGGCCGAGCGGTTGGTTTTAAAGGATAGCAAGCAGCCGCGTTACAATCCTAACAGGGTAAGGTTCAGATTTAAAAAAGAGGATGCAAAGCAGCTGGCCTTTAATTATAAAGGAAAGCTGCGCTATGAAAGCCTTCCTGTATCCGGAGGATACTATGGTGCTGACATTCCGGAAAGATCGGCTATGGAGGCGATTATGAACGTTGATCATAGTGATAATATCCTTTTGCAATTTAACGACCAGGGCTTTAAAGGCACATTGCATCCCGGGCAACATGCAATAAGCGATGCAGACATAAAAGAAAAATTGCTGGTGGTTCTTTCTATAACTGAAATTGAGCCCGTTGGTACAGGCAGTAAACCTAATAATGTAACCAAACATCCAACCACTGGTTTTGTCAGTAATAATCAGGGTGATATGCCTTTTGCGGGCCTTGACCCTGGTAATCTTTCTCTTATGGATGAATTGGTTAGCAGTACCATGTCATCAAACCTTAAAGAGAATTCCGTCGTTAAAAAACCTGAACCCTATCATGATTTGATTAATGCGAAAATAGTAAAGTTCAGGGGCCTGATTAATACACCTCCTGATTGGGTCGAAGCACTTGATAACCCTATTGTTCGCTTTCTGCGTAGTAACATTACTAATATATCCGCTGTCTTTGTATTCCGCCTTGAACTAAATGCCATGTTGGGTTTTTGTGAATACATTATCACATTACCTGAGGATGCTATCAGTAAGGATATGTTGAATTATATATCTGCCCCGGTTAGTCTCTCTACTTATTGGGGTGAGGCAAAGGGCTTCGGTGAAGGGATAGTTGATTGGGGTAAGGATATTGGGTTCTTAATTGGCATGATTGGGGATATTGGAAAACTTCCCTCAGTTATTAAGAAGAGCTTGGAAAGTGTTCGCAAGAACGTTAATACTGGAGCAATACAGGCCGAAGCTGACAAAGCGGAGGAATGGATGGCGGAGCATAGCCACTTACTAATAGAATTTATCGGAGATGTTGTAAAGAACCCACACCAGTTAGATTCCTTGAAAGATGAGGTGAAAAATGGAATGTACAAAATAGCCGAAACCATGGGCGGCAAATTGGGAGAAAAATTCCATCAGTTTACCAGCCAGGGCACTGAGAAAATGGGGGAATCCATTGGCGAAGTAATTGGTTACTTTATACCCGATCTTTTATTAGTCGTGTTTAGTG
>Ga0182030_10001662_pt1 | contig 46280 bp, 38 predicted proteins | sample 812S3MmetaG_FD_121299 | JGI IMG/M metagenome (GOLD analysis project Ga0182030, IMG submission 121299) | Permafrost microbial communities from Stordalen Mire, Sweden - 812S3M metaG (Illumina Assembly) | ecosystem: Environmental > Terrestrial > Soil > Wetlands > Permafrost | place: Sweden...
GCACAACGCCTATCCGTGAGCCTGTGTCTTCCTCATATTTGGCAATGAATTTTTGGTTGATCTCGTTGTATAACTCGCGCGTGGGATCATAGGAAACATTGAGGATCGGCTGTCCTTTGTCTCGCTTGATATTTTTGAATCCCACCAGCGCAATCGCCGCAACGACCAAAACCAGCGCGAAAATATTGAGCCATTTTGATTTCATGAAAAAATCATTAATTGCCCAGTTTCTTATCTGCGGCTTTTATTTCAGCAAGGACTTTTTCATCGGCACTTTTGGTTGCAAGCTGTGCATCATTTGCTGATTTTGTGATGGTTTTGATATCGCTATTGGCTTCCTGGATCATGCATTCCTGGTAGGTACGTATACTCTTCCGATAGCTATTTACTACCTCAACGCTACGGTTGTAGGCATCTATATTAGTGGATTCGACTTTTGGCTGGACTGGTACCGGGCCGCAACCTGACGGTGTCCATGAATTATTGGCGAAAGTCCCGGCAAGGGTATTGGCTGTTGCTGCCAAGGAGATTACGAAGATGAGAAACAAGGAGTTGATTTTTGATTTTTTCATAATGCAATATTTATATACGAATTGGTAGGGCCAAGATTTTCAACTAATAACCTTGGGTTATTTACTTTAATACTAACAAGATTTACATATCTGCAACTGACGGATCGATAAAATAGCCAAATCAAATCCGTCCGAATGCAACTATTCTAATTACAGCTTATGCGGCAAGCAACGTTGGATACGCGCGCTCATTTAATAAATGGCCCAGAGAGTTTTTTACTTCCCCTCCCATCTGACATGCATAATCGCATAAAATTTCAACCAAGGCGGCCTCTATCTGACTTCGACCTTCTTGTTGCAGAACGACTATACGGTCAATAAGCCAATCCGACGTAATGCGGGCGCACCCGATTATTTTACCGCTATCTGTTATTGCAAGTGCATGACGACTTGATTGGTCCAGATTGTCGGCAACATTTTCTATAACTCCAAAAAGTTCGGGCGGTTGAGCGGCAACCCGAACTTCATTCAACAATTCCGCTCCCGCATTCCAATTTATGCAATGCACTGTAAATTTATTTAGCATTTTCATCTCCAGAAAATTTCAGTTAAAAATCCAAAGCGATCATCAAAATTTATAAATTGTAAGTGTTTGGGTTAATTACGTCGTATAGAGCCGATACTCCAAGTTCGGAGTTAATGTCCCGCCTTCACTTCGGCATAAAGCCATTTAATAAAGCGTTCTGAAGATTGGGCGCTTTGGGGGACACGAGCATCAAAGTCCGCCGTTGGTTTGGCGGCGATGACTTCATCGACAGTTTTGTTTTGGGCAACCAATGCGGCCACCTTGTCGCGCGCGGCCAGTATCAGATCACGTTGGGCGATCAGGCCGTTTCGATCTGTAATGGGACCGTGACCGGGGATAATTTTGGTATTGGCATTGGCACGGTCAATGGTCGCTTTAAGACCTTCGAGTATGCCCGCAAGGCTGCCACCATTATTCAGATCGACTATCGGGTAACCCACGCTACGGAAATAGTCGCCAACTGCAAGGATGTTGTGTCCGGGGAAGCTCACCAGCGTGTCACCATCGGTGTGTGCTTTACGGATAGGCAACAGGAGTACATCTTCACCATCCAGATGCAGCGTGACCGGGTCATCATAGGTCACTACAGGCAATGCCACCGCAGGTGCCGGTTTCCCCGGTGTGCCATCAGGTGCGGGACTGGGGTGAGCCAGGCGGTTGCGTAACTGCTCGCGCGAAAAGATGGTGACGCCAAGCTTGGCAAAATTCTCGTTGCCGCCTGTATGGTCTCCGTGAACGTGCGTGTTTACCAAAAAGCGGATCGGTTTATCGGAAATCTTTTTGATGGCTGCGACCAGTTTTTCCGTGAGCGGTGCAAACTGGGAATCGACCAACAGTATCCCATCAGGGCCGGTTAACACGCTGATGGTTCCGCCTTGCCCTTCGAGTGTATAGAAATCATCGGCGAGCTTGGTGGTCTTGATTTCGACCTTGCTGAAATCCTGTGGTTGACGCGGCGGCTCGGCGACCTTGGCTGGCTTGATATCCGCCGGCTGGTCTGCTGCCTGAGCTGCCGCCACACCAAAAATGATTGCAGCAATACTAAAAAAAATTCGTGTGTGAGATGTATTCATTTTCTATTCCTGATGATAAAAAAATTAATTTTTCTACAAAATTATGCAAAGGAAACCCAATTGCAAAACTATAAATTTTCAACCTGTTCGCAAACAGAATCCAATAAATCCAGACCCGCCGGCCATCTGCGGAATCCCGATTCCACATTGATATGGCCGGCTCCGATTAGCGTCAACATTTGGCTGCCCCACTGATTTGCCCAATGTTTTGCTTTAACTGAATCCATGAAAGGATCATTGGTGCTGGCAACCACAATGGTTGGAAAACCGAGAGAGGCATTTGGCAAAAGCGAATCGACACCAAAACGAAAGGGGTCGGCCGGTGCCACCAATAACGCTCCCGCGATCAGACCGGGCACAAGTGCCGACGCTCGAATAGTGGCAAGGCAGCCAAAGCTATGAGCAACAACTATCACCGGGCGCGACTGCCCCTGAGCCGAAGAGATAAGGCGTTTAGCCCAAATATCCAAGTCAGTACTTTCCCAGTCGGCTTGATGAACGCGCTGAAATTCAGGATACTTTAACTCCCAGAATGACTGCCAGTGCTCGTGTTCACTGCCATGCAATCCAGGCATGACAAGTATTTTAAACTTCGAAAACCCGGTATAAAAACTGTCCGTTGCAGAATTCAGCGAAAATGATTTTTGCTGAATTAATGGAACTGATGAAGCTTGTGATTGACTTGTTTTCATAAATACACCTTTAGTCTGGAATCTGATCCGGTACCGCAGCAAAATAGGTGAATTATTAACAGCCTACAACCAATATAAATTGATATGGTTATAAAAAATTGGTTTATGCGGGAAGAGATCCTCTTCAAATTGAATATTAATTTCCCCCGCAACCAAGTTGACTATCTAAAAGTCCTTGCGGCGGAAATCGTCGTGGCAGGCTTTGCACGACTGCGCCACTTTGCCAAACTGCGTCTTTATAACTGCCACATCATCCGTGGTCGCGGCCAACTTGGCCAGATCGCCGGAGTCCTTGCTGAGGTTGCTGGCCAGTTCGGCAAAGCGTTTATTATTGCTGAACAGCTCGGACTTGGCCGCGGTGTCATGCCAGCCCTTGCCCTGATCAGTACCTGCTGCAAATTGCGGGAAAAGGTCGCCATTCACAATGCTGGCAATTGCGGTGGCGGACTTCACCACTTCATCTTTACTGTACTTTCCATCAATATTGCTCTTGATGCGCGAGCAATGCCAGCCGACTACCGAAAAGGCCGACTGGCGAAATTTAATCAGAGTTTCCGGCTTGGCATCGGCAAAGGCTTCTTGCGTCAAAACAGTGACCGACAAAGCAACGACGAGGGAAGTTAGCAACGGTTTGATTCTGTATTTCATTTATTATTTCTCCTTGAGTCTGCAATTAAAGTAAAAGTTTCTGTTAAGTTTTCTGCGCGGCACGCTTACTTCGTTTCAGCCGAAGTTGATGTTGCCGGCCCTATGCCAACGATTTGCAAAACCGCATCGCCGTCTTTCGCGCCGTCGTAGTGAATCTCCTTGCCGTAATGCGTGACGAAGCTGCCGGCAGGCACCGGTTTCATGCCATCCGGGTCATATTTGGGGCCGGTATTGACCCACCATGTTCCCGACAAGACAGTAATAAACCGGTCATTGGGATGAAAATGCGGACGACTGTTGTGGTGCGCTTTCCATTTGGTCAGCACAACATACAAGCCCGGCTTGGAAGGGTCACCCACCAGCACGGCGCTTTCCCCGCCGTTGTTATTGGCGACCCATTTGATGTTTTCCGGCAATGTGATGGAGATGGCTTTGGGGTCAAGATCGGCAGCAACTGCCAAAGAACCGGCCACCGCTGTAATGCCCAGCATAAGCGCGAACTGAATCGCATGACGAATCGACAGAGAGTTAATCATTCAATGCTTCACAGTTTTCCGGGGTGGGCCAGTTGGCGGCCATTATGCGCAGCATATGTTTAATATTCCCTTTAGTTGAGATTGCCATGTGCGAGCAACTTTCGCGCCAATTCATATCGACGCAGCCAACGCCTGATGCTGACTTGAATTCATGAACACCGACATTTATCGAAACAGCTTTAGTAGATGTTCTTGCTGGTGAATTTTATACAGTGCTGCTTGATTTGCAGCAGCAACAGGTTGGCACTGTTGATTTTGCAGACTGGAATTGTCGGGCACCTCAAAAATCCATTCCCGTTCGAGAGAGGTGATTATTTGCTTTCCTTACTTTGAAGTTACAAAGCACAGCATCCAACTAATGCTGGAAAAATTTATAGCGAACGCCCCAGTCGTTTTTCCACTTGCCGCTTTTCCCACTCCGCGCCAAACAAGGGAATAATTTTAAATACTGAAACCGCATGGAACAGAAGGCCTATCCCCCAGCCCAGAGCCACCCATTGCACCCAAACCTTTGGATGTTGCAAGACGTATATTTGTATGAGATTCAAAACCGTCAATAAACTGATCACAATGACGTACTGAATCAGATGCAAATAGAATCTTTTAAGTTTGTAAACATACATCAGAGCAGATGCTTCTTCGAGGCTTACGCCTTGGTACAAGTTGGGATTCATATCGGACTCCGGATTTAAAGTTGAAAAGTCGATCTCAAAGACCGACGCTATGGACTTCAGGGATTCCGTACTCGCACTTTGACCTTGCTCAAGCCGTTGAATAGTTCGAACGCTGAGGCCGCTCATGTCGGCCAATTGTTGTTGAGACCAACCTCGTTGCAGCCTCAGTTTTTGAATAAGCATTGGAAACTCCTGTTATGTCCAGTCGAAATTTTACTTACCGCGCTATTTTTTACCACGACTTTTATCTGACAGGCTGCGACACCGGTATGACAGCCGCAGCGACACAACGGCTGAAGATGTTTGGCGAAGCCTTGTCAGAACAATATAACACTCTACAACTTAAGCTCTAATGTCAGGCGGGCAGCGACCACACTGGGAGATGACGCGATTTGAATCTGTGAGCCGGTTGCGTCGGTATAGGTGCTGTTGTCGGAATGAGATTGGTGTAACAGATTGGATAACCCGAGTCGCAGTTGCGTTTTTGCATCTAGCTTCCATAAGCCGTAGGCATCGAGCTGTCGATTCACCGACGTCAGGTCAGTCTGGTTTGCGGATAACGTGACAGGCCCGCCCCCCGTAAAACCAAAGTTGCCACCCAATGTCAGTGGAATACGGTCCAGTTTCCAATCGGCACCTATATTGACGCTCAAGGGAGTCTGCTGGCTCAGGCGATTGTAAGGCCCTGGCACCACATCGACTGTAGACCAGTTGCGGGAGAAATTGAAACGTAGATCGACTGCGGGCGCAGTCGGCTGTAATTTGCGCAGATTAGCCTTGGCCTCCAATTCGATGCCATAGCTTTGCGCATCACCGTCATTGTATGGCCGCGTGATCCAAGTCCCTTGCTCATAGAAAAGTTGCTGCAGGGTGACATCGCTGATCTTACGCGCGGAGGCGCTTGCACTTAGCATACCCTCTTCGCCAAGGTAATGCTCGTAGGCAGCATCCAGCCCCCAAGCGACTTCCGGGCGCAAATCAGGATTTCCTTCCGAATCCGGGGAGGTCTGTGAATTGGTGAGACTGCCCACATAGCGCCTCGGCGAAAGATCGCGCGTGGTTGGCGCCTTATAGGTGCGGGACAAGGAAAGGCGCACCTGATCATCCTTGGTATCCGGTACTTTCCACAAGCTTTGCAGTATCGGACTCAATATGCTGGAACGGTTGTCGGCAGAGGTAAAATCGTTGCCTGAGCTGTGCGTGTACAGCCCTTCCCACCTCACTCCCTCGTACATCGACCAGCGCGGACTGATTTCCCATTCATCCTGAGCGAACAAAGCCAGACGATCCACTTGCGCATCGAAGACCTCATTAAGATTGTCGGGGGTAACCAGTCCGGTGGGGGTAAGATCATTTTGAATACGACTCTCAGATCGAAGTGAGCGCTCAGTATCGCCACCTACAGAGAGTGCATGAGTTGGCATAAGCGGCGCGTGATACTTACCGCTGAGCGTGATTGATTGATCGGTAGCGGGGCCGTCGATAGTGCGCAATAGTTGCAGGGTTTGCGCTGCGTCATAATTGTTGTAGGTAACGTTCTGCTGCTTAATACTTTCATTCAGCCCGAATTTGAATTCAAATTGTGCGGCATCTTCAAGAGTGCGTACCCAAGTCAGTTTGCCACGTACCGTGCTGGTTTCCCGTCTGGTTGAGGCATCAGTCTTGTCAATCAGGGGCTGGGGCCCCAGAAAAGTATTCACGGTTTGGGGCCATGCGGTGTGAACCTGCTGATATGTGGTAAAACCATCCAGAGTGAAAGCATCGCGATCATTGGCATTCCAATTTAAACGGGGTGTCAGGCTAACCGTATCAACAGCATAGTCGTATGAAAGATGAGACTGGCTTCCGGTAATGATCTGGCCTTGGGGATTGCTGCCCAAGCGAAGGTCGTTTTCAGCAGAAAAATAATCCTCGTGCCGAATTTCCCCCGCCAGGGTATAAGAAGTTTTGCCCGCGCGATCAGAAAACTGTCCGGACAGCGATTCGGAAGGTCTGCCATATTCGTTTGCCACATAGGTTTTGAGATTTTTTTGCCTCTTGTGTACCACGTTTTTCAGAATGATGTTGATCGTTCCTGCAATGGCCTGATTGCTTTTATCAGCAGTGGGCGCGCGCATGACTTCGATGCGTTCGATCAAATCTGGCGAAATAGAATCAATTGAAAAACCAGGGGCAACAGGGTCGCCGTTGAGCAGAATCAGAGTGTAGCCGCTGCCCAGACCATGCATGCGTATCTCGCCACCGCGCCCGGCTGCACCACTCACGGTAACACCGGGAACGCGCTTGAGCACATCCGCCACCGAGGCGTCGCCAAAACGGTCAAGATCTTCGCGGGTGATCACGATCTTCGCAACTGTCGATTCGCGCCGGTCATCACGCTCACTGGAACTTTTTATGACCACTTCATCCAGCTTAATTGCGTCAGGCTCGGTTGAAGCTGCGGGAACACCCGATGCGGCAGTTTCGTTAGTTATGGGGGATTCCGTCGTAGCCATGGCAGACTCAACTGAGGCTACAAAAACGAGAGCAAAGAGAAATAGAAAAGTAAGCGGCGTGTGATGTGGCATGAGCATGTGGGTTAATGAAAAATACGTTACCAACTTCTCAAAAAATGAATTAATTTCAAACTCTGATCCCCTTAATCTATGTGTAAATATCCATTGCGTTCGCACGCAAACTTCTCGTAGCACCCTATAAGCGCTGAAGAATGAAATCACACACTGGGTGCAATAACCAACGGGCATTGCGCCGCACGCTGGCTGGAAGACAACTCCTATCGCACTACCGTTTCAGGTGCAAATTCAAACTCTATCAGGGTATTGTCGGACCAGCTCTTGTCATGAAGCGCAGGGTTAATATTATAAGCCAGACCGTTTGCCAGAATCAGCTTGGGCGAGAGCGGCTCACGCCGTCCGCCGGATACCAGCGTCGCCCCTGCCAAACGTCGCGGTGCCCGGAATGCCACCGTACCAATACCCGCATGACAGGCCCCACCCAAGGCTTCGAGGCCGTTGCGGACGAGGAAATTCAAATCGTCCTTAATGACCACCCAGATCATTTCACATTGCAGGCGAAGATCGCCCAGACGGCGTTCGTTGGCACCAACGCCAGGACTGTTAATATATGGCCAAATGGCATAGAGACTTTTTTTCCGGTTTAGAATCAAATTGGCCTCTTCATCCTCCGCTTTTTGGTTGCGCTGCAAAGAAAACGTATGATCGCCCGCCAGTGGAATTTCAATCGATGAGTCGCTGCCGACCAATTGAAGCGCCAGCGCGTCACGCCCCGGATCAATTTTTTGTGCTCTTAACGAAACCTCAAAACGGGGCGCAGCGGTCGGAGCCAGCGCGTGATAGCGATCAAATGCATCCAGTGCTTTAAGCGCCTTTCGATAGGGAATCGCTGCGGGATCCTGAAGACTTTTGACGGTCACCTCTTCCAGTTCCAGCACAGAGTTACTGCCGACGGATGAAGCCGCATCGTCAGCCATGACTGTCGGAGCATTAAGTTGTAATACCAGCAGAATAAAGAGAAAAAATGTTTTCATTGGCATCCGGGTCTTAAAGTGCATATGTTAGATACGAAAGAAGTGATTCTTTATGAGCAACGTAGCGCGGGCGCAATAACCAACGTGCATTGCACCAAAGGTAGGCAATTCTCTTAGCTCTTCAAGCTAGAGAAATTGACACCGCCGCATGGTTTTCATTCGGTGCAATGCGCTACGCTTATTGCACCCTACACTGGCTCATGGGGCGGCAGCCTTGCTTCTGTTGAGGGGATACCAGAACTGTAAATGGCAACCTTCGCAAGCCTGATCGATGGTTCCTCCGGCACGAATCAGTTCTTCTGTATTTTTGGCATCTATAGCTACAATTGCCTGCTGAACGGCTTCGTGAAAGGCTTGCGCGTGGGCGACAAAGTCTGACCGGTGCGCGTCAATATCTTTCTGAATTTCAGGCGCACTTAATTCGGCGGGAACTTCAGATGTGCTCGCCCCCGGCGCTGCGACTCGTCTGCCCTCGATCACCAGCAAATTGCTCGCTTCGGCCAGCGTCACAGCATGGCGTCGCACCGCTTTCCATTCTTCGTCGGTATGGGGCGAACGTTCTTCGGTTCCAGTTTTGGTGAGGATCGTCGCAACCGAGTTCCACACGTCATCGGCATTGGTATCGATGATGGAGGTCATGATCTCCTGAATGGAGGCCGTAGGAATGAACGGGGAATCCACCTTGGTTACAGTCGCGGTCGAGTTCTCTTTTTGATCGCAGCCGGAGAGACTAAGCATGAGTCCCGCTAGCAAGGTGAGAAATGCAATTTTGTTTTTCATGTGGTCAACCTGTTTATTCCCTGTACCAACCGGGAATCGTAGAGTGAGTGTGAAAATTCGAAAATGACATAAGTTAAACCTGTCTTTTACAAAGCATGATGCTGCACAAAAATATGAGCCACTTGTGGCGAGAGCCGAGCTAGTGCCCGGCTCCTGCCGCCAGTAAACAAAACAAATACGCTTATTGCTGGGGTTTTTCAGCAGCCCCTAAGCCAAAGCCGTTGTTGTTTTCTGTACAAATACGCTCGAAATTGTCGAGGCCACCCCGCTTGCCGGTATAGTTCGCCGGATAGTTCGAGGGTTCAACTTCAAAATGCCAACCGTTGGTTTTATCTTTAGCAGTCCATTTACGTGCGGGGACAGTCACAGTAAAAGGGCGCGTATAAACTGTTGGATCAGTGAGAACCGCCACGTAGTTAAAACGCGTGCCACCCTTTTGAAAGATGTACTTTTCCTGGATATGGCCATTTTCGCTGATGAACTCACCTGTTCTGCCGAACAGTGCCTTGCCGTTCTGGTTGGTGACATCTACTACCAGCGTGTTACCTTCCCAATGCCCGCGCGAGTCGCCATTCCAAAGTTTGATGTTTTCAGGCAAATGCGGCTTGCCATCCAGATGGATGATGCGTGTGCCGGAATTGAAGTAGAACACGACATAACCCGGAAACTGGGCGATTTCGTAGCCGTGCCAATACAGCGATTTCGGTATTCCTGCCGGCGCGCAACGTGCTAAGGGTTCGACCAACTCCCCTTTAGTCGGGTTGGTGAAGCCGGAGCGGAATTCCTTGACCTTCTCAATCGCCCAAGGTTGGAACGGAACCTGACCATCTGCGGGATCACTCACCCGGCTTGGAGCGCGTTCTCCGCGAGGCCCCAGCGGGCGTTGCTGTTGGTTAGGAGTGCCGGTATCGTTGGGTATTCCCCCTTGCGGATCGGTAAAGTTGTTGTGGTTGGCTATAGTGTTTGACCAGTGCCCCGAAACATCCGGCTGCCCATCAGCTAGCCTGGGTCCAGTCCACTTCCCGGATTCGATATTGGGCACGGTCTTTTCCTGTTCAATTCCACCACCCGCTGCTCTCGCCGGTGTCGTCTTCTTTGATTCTGCGGGTTTGGCCTGTTTCTCTTCTGCTGCGACGCTGCTGGCAGAAGAGAGTGACAGTACTCCCAGCATTAGAGCCGACCAGCCAAGTTTTTGATGACTCATTCTGTTTTTCATAAAATCCTCACGTCTTTATTTGACAATCCTTAATTTGAAAACCGATCCATGGATCGACCAACTTCAAGCCTGATTATTTGTTGGGCTTGGGCGGGTAAAACTGATCGTAATCCAGCGTGAAACGATAATCTTCAATTAACTGGAAGTTCTTTTCGCGATGGCGATACAGGATCACGCTGATATTCCACGGACGGCTGTAGACTTGGGGATCTTCAATCGTTGCCTTATATCCGATGGTATTAGGGTCAAGGAACTTCCAGTATTCGACTACATGATATTGGTCGCTATGGAAATTGCCGGCGCTATCCAGCCAAGTTTTATCGTTGAAAAATTTGGCATCGACCACCAGCGTATTGCCTTCCCAATGTCCGCGCGAGTCACCCAGCCACCAGTCTTCAACTCTATCTTCCCTGGGATGAATCGAACCGTCGGTATGAACAGTTCGTACGGAGTGACCAAACTGAAACACGATGCTCAGGTCACTGGGGCGCTGGAATATTTGGAACGGCTCGGGATAGTAAATCCCGCGAGGTACGCCCAAGGTGTAACCTTTCAGCTTGGGATCATTCGTAGCCCGTGCTTCAAAGTTCTTCTTCTTTTGCTCCAGAGCTTGGGGCAGGTAAGGGATAACATTTCCTTCCACAATGCCAGCCCCCGGAGGAGCATCCTTGCGATTGGAATGCGGTTCAAGGTCATAGTCCGCAGCACTGGTGGTTTGCCAGATGCCGGAAAAATCCGGCTTGCCATTCGCCAAGAGGGGCGTCTTTTGCACAGCTGCTGTTGCCTCCATCGATAGTAACGACGAAGTCAAAACGCAGGCGGCCAGCAACAAGGTGACGCCGAGACCATGAAGTCTTGACGACTGATTTATTAATAGAGTATTCAAGAACTAAGCTCCTGTATTGTTATCGGATTACCAACCAAGTATTTATATCTTTGGGGCATCAGGTATCTTGGGCGCATCGGCAGCACCACCCGTTCCAACGGTACGGCCATCGGATAGTACAGTGAGCGTGGCATAGCCAAAGTCTTTGCCGCTTTTGGCACGGAAACCTTTAATGGTGACTTCGACGCCGGGCTTAAGGGTTAACTTGTTGATCCCTTTTTCCTTCAATGAATACGGCGCGCCGAATTCAAATCCCCAGTTGGTGACTTTGCCATCCGGACCTTTAACATCCAGATAGAGCCAGCTATGGGGATTCACCAGTTCGAATTTGGTCACAACGCCTTTGACTTCGAGTGGTTGTGTGGAATCGAACTCGGCTGAAAATGCATGGTGCGCATCGGCGGGTGCCGAGATTGATAATAGTCCGGCTAAAGCCAGCAGATTCAACAAAGGATTCCTGAAAAGTTTGTTTGATATGTTCATGATTTCTCCTATCGGCTATGGTTAAAAAATTAATAAAAAAGTTCCTTGTTACTTAAAGCATTCAAAAAAACTTTCAACGCGCGGACTGGACGTGAAACTGGCTAAAATCCGGCGGAACTACAGCCTTTTCAGAATGGGCGGTATCGGCGGGTACCCACTCATATGGCACAGGTTGCCCGCGATAAAGTTGGTAGTTGATTGTTGCTCTTCCGCTGGTAGTATCTTTGCCGACGCGCGGGTAAGCGTTAACGTATTCCCAAACAATTTCACCATCCCGTGTTACCTGAAACAGCCGTCCACTTTGTCCTTCGTCAATAAATGTATTGCCATTGGGCAGGCGTCGCGCCGCGCTGATGTGGGTGCTGCGGAAAGACCAGCCGGGCCCGCCGGAACTTTCTCCCGTGTATTGCCAGACGATTTCTTTCTTGACCGGGTCAATTTCAAGGACGCGGGAACCTCCGGTAAAGGAAAGCGGTACGGGTGGATATCCGCCCTCGCCCTGATTGTCGAACACCAGCAAATTCCCGGCTCCCGGAAAGCCCTTCGGAATGATATGGACATCGTGTTGACCGCTGATCTGGTCAACAGGGCGCGGGATCACTCTCGCCTTCTGCGCTTCGGCAAGCGCGGGATAGTGAGGCCCCAGACTCCATGCAATCTTGCCGCTTTTCTTATCAATGATGACGATGAAGTTGGCGCTACGCGAATCAATGATCAGATTTTCAGGATCGAATCTTTTGTCGCCCTCGTCAAACCAATGATTGGCGCCGACCACTTTGAGATTGTTGACGTGCAGGAAATCAGCGTTGTCTGCATTGCGCACCAGTTTGAGTTCATCCGGCGTAAAACCGAGTTCTTCCAGATGATCCGAGGCAAGCCACTTCCATACAACCTCCCCGGTGGGATTCACTTCATAGATGATGTCATCAAATACCTGTTCTTGTTTGAACCCCTTTATTGAATGCACCAGATTAGCCAGAACGATGGTGTTGCCATTCGGCAGACGCGCCCAGTCGTGATGCTGTTGAGCTGCACCTCCCGGTGCCTTGTTGCCGAATTCCCACACGACTTTACCGTCCCAGTCCAGCTCACCAATGCTCTTGGCAATCTTCCTGCTGGTCTGCCCCGGAACCAGACCGGTGCCCTTCCCCTCTACCGTTTCGAGCGTCACAAAAACATGACCACGTTTGCCGTCTGTCAAGGCCGGATCGATCAATGTACTGTGACCATTGGCATCTTTCCATTCATGCACAGAATTGCCATTTAGATCGATGAGGTGAGCGATATTGTCGCCGCCGGTAAACAACATATAGGAGTTGTAGGCCTTTGCCGGATCGTAACGCGTCGTTCCGGTGGGAAATACACTCGGGGCAGCCATTGTTTGCAATGGCAAGCCGACTGCTACAGCACCCAAGATGATCGCGCCCAACAATTCTATTGAAAACTTTCCCGACAGCCGAACTTTATTACTTGAATACTTCACTGTATAAACTCCCTCGATTGCATCATTGTTTACTTCCAAATTCATTCCGTAGCCAATCATCGAGCATTGCTTTGTCGTAGACGAATGTGTCGCTGCTGGCGCGCGATACCACGTTGAAGCCAAGGTCGAGAAGGTGGAGCTTTCCTTCCTTGATCACCCTGCCTGACTCATCGGTCAACGTGAAGGTCAAGTCGATCTTCGGCGGATACACGCCTTTCATTACGCGCACTTCCTGCATTGTCCGCCCCAGCGGTTCAAAGCCACCCGCCAGATCGACATCGGTAATGCTGATACTGAGTTTTTGACCGGGGCTAAAATACGTGGCAGCACGTCGTATCAGGAACTTTTTGAGTTGCTCAAGATTTTGCTCGCTCTGGTAGCCGGATCGGTCATTGCCTGCATCGGTAAATTTTTCCGGATGCACGAAGAACACTTCGATTTGTGGCACAGGATGCTCTGTTACTTCGGCAGCCTTTGCGATGAACGACGCAGAGCAAAACAAGATTGCAAACATTGCCGAAAGATTTCTCATTGCCACTGTGCTTGTCTTCAAAGAGATATTCATGAAGCACGGACGCTGCAACAAACGTGCCAGTAAAGATTTATTTTGCAAGAGGATCAGCAGCCCAGCTTTCTGTACAACCGCCCCCAGCCGCGAACCTTTGCCGCCGCGCGCAACTGCTGAATTTGCAGCAGCGCGATGCAATTAATGCTGCAAAACTAACAGCGCAATGCAATGGCGTTAACTATCAATCGACGTTCCGTTTTTTTACTTTCCCTGCGCCGCGAATAACTTCCCTTGTACATCAATGCGATGGCAATTTGTCCCGCATCGTGTTCCTTGGAATAGGCCGGCAGCAAGACTGGCACAAGAAATGCTGATGTATTGTCCCGATTAAGGAAAGGGTTTTCATCTGCCTCTGCATGAGCGGAAGTCCTCGCCGAACTTTGAATCTAAATACTTTGTGAAATGAAAGCAATGCGGAATAGAAAATTTCTTGGTGCGGTAGCGGCGGTAATTGCAATTCTGTTGGCTGGTGGTGGCTGGTGGTGGGGAAGTGCCAAGTCGAATCAGCCTGAACAGGGCGAGAGCAAGCTCGGGCAAGCTTCCGGGAAGCCGGATGCCGGGCGCAGACAGGATGCTGTTCGACCGACTTCGGTATTTGTCGCCAAAATAAAATCGGGAAATGTGCGCGTTGTGCAAACTTCGATCGGCAATGTGATTCCTTCTTCCATTCTCACGTTGCGCAGCCGGATCAATGGTCAACTGGTGCGCGTATTGTTTAAGGAAGGTCAAACGGTACGGGCTGGTGAGTTGTTGGCGGAGATCGATCCGCGCCCCTTTCAGGCGCAGCTCACTCAGGTTGAGGGACAGGCTTTACACGACCAGGCGCTTTTGAAAAATGCCCAGTTGGATTATGAACGGTACAAAACTTTGCTGGCGCAAGACTCTATTGCATTGCAACAAGTTGATGCGCAAGCAGCGTTGATTCAGCAGTATCAGGGAACGGTACTGACAGACCGCGGACTGGTGGACAATGCCAAGCTGCAACTTGAGTTTACTCGCATCACTTCACCAATCAGCGGGCGTATCGGTTTGCGTCAGATAGACGTTGGCAACAATATTACGACCACTGATACGCTAGCAGTAGTCAATGCGGTCAGCCCGATTCAGGTCGCGTTTACGTTGCCGGAGGACAGAGTTTCAAGCCTGATTAAACGCCAGCGTGAAACGCGATTGCCGATTGAGGCATGGGATAGAAGCAATACGACTTTACTGGCCAAAGGCGAGTTGCTTAGCGTGGACAACCAGATCGATGTGACTTCCGGCACGATCAAGCTTAAGGCGCAGTTTTCCAATAATGATGCCGCGCTGTTTCCAAATCAATTCGTCAATATTCATTTGCTCAGCGACACTTTGCGTGATGTCGTGGTCGCGCCCAGGGCAGCCATACAACACGGCAGTGTCGGGGATTTCGTTTATCTGATAGCAAATGACGGACAAGATAAGAAAGTCACCGTACGCCCGGTGGTTCTGGGGGCCGCGGACGGGGAAAGTATTGCAATCAATAAAGGCTTGTCGGCGGATGATGAAGTTGTGGTCAGCGGTATCGACAGATTGCGCGAGGGTGCGCGTGTGGCTGTGTCCGGCAACGATGAACATAATGATAAGCCCGGTGCGCGTGGCGGCAAACGGCCTGAAGGGACAAAACTATCGGAAAATGCGGGGAGTGATCCTGGCAAGCTGCCGGTTCACGCAACCGGCGACAAACCGCACAATCATGCTGAGAGACAACCCCAGTCATGAATCCGTCGCGCATTTTTATCTTGCGGCCCATTGCGACCGCACTATTGATGTTGGCGATTCTGCTGTCGGGAATATTGGCCTACAACCTGTTGCCAAAATCGGCATTGCCGCAGGTGGACTATCCGGTGATTCAGGTGGTGACGCTCTATCCCGGAGCAAGTGCCGAGGTGATGGCTATGACAGTAGCCGCGCCGTTGGAGCGGCAGTTCGGTTCAATGTCGGGACTGATGAATATGTCGTCCAGCAGTTCCGGTGGCGCGTCGGTTATTACGCTGCAATTCAGTTTGAAGATCAGTCTCGACGTGGCCGAGCAATCGGTACAGGCGGCCATCAATGCGGCAGCGGGTTTTTTGCCGACGGATTTGCCCAGTCCTCCTATTTATAACAAAGTTAACCCGGCCGACGCACCCATACTAACGCTGTCGCTCAGTTCCGATGTGTTGCCGTTGCCGCGCTTGCGCGACCTGGTTGATACGCGACTCGCGCAAAAGATCAGTCAGGTAAGCGGGGTTGGCTTGGTCAGTGTGAGCGGAGGTCAGCGTCCGGCGGTGCGCATCGAGGCTAATCCCTCGGCATTGGCTTCCTATGGAATCGGCTTCGACCAGATACGCGCCGCTATTGCAGCGGGAAATTCCAATCAGGCCAAGGGCAATATTGATGGACCCAAGCTTGCCTATGAGCTTGAGACCAATGGCCAGTTAAAATCAGCGCAAGAATATCGCGAGCTGATTATCAGTAACAATAATAACTTGCCGGTTCGACTGGGCGATGTGGCTGAAGTAAAGGAAGCAGAGGAGGACGCCTATCTTTCGGCTTGGGCGAATGAGAAAAGAGCTATCCTGGTCAGCATCCAGCGCCAGCCCGGTGCCAATGTGATCGAGGTGGTGGATCACATCCGCGAACTGTTGCCGCAGATCAGAACAGGTCTTCCGGCGGGTATTGAGATTGAGGAGCTGACTGATCGCACCACGACTATCCGCAGCTCGGTGGAAGATGTGCAGTTCGAACTCATGCTGGCGATTGCTCTGGTTGTGATGGTGATCTTCCTGTTCTTGCGCACCGCCTCGGCTACCCTGATTCCCAGTCTGGCTGTACCGCTGTCGCTGGTCGGCACCTTCGGTGTGATGTATTTGGCAGGTTTCAGTATCAACAATTTGACCCTGATGGCGCTTACCATCGCAACCGGTTTCGTGGTGGATGACGCCATTGTGATGATCGAAAATATCGCGCGTCATATCGAAAACGGCGAGACTCCGATGGAAGCGGCACTGAAAGGTTCCAAACAAATCGGCTTTACCATTATCTCACTGACCTTCTCGTTGATCGCGGTATTGATTCCGCTGCTGTTCATGGGCGATGTAGTGGGGCGCCTGTTCCGAGAATTCGCCATTACGCTGGCGGTCGCAATTCTGATTTCGGCGTCAGTATCGCTGACGTTGACACCCATGTTGTGCGCCCGTTTGCTTAAAGCGAAACACGGTGCCCATTCCGAGAATGCCGAAGGTGCCTTGCTAACCAAGGTCATCGCAAAATATGGTGTGCTTTTGCAGTGGGTGCTTGAACATCGAGGCATGACTTTGCTTGTGGCCACCTTTACTCTGTTGCTCACTATCGTGCTGGCATGGTGGATTCCAAAGGGCTTTTTCCCGGTTCAGGATACGGGTGTTATCCAGGTAATTACTGAAGCTCCCCAATCGGCTTCTTTTGTCGTGGTTGCGGAACGCCAGCAGGCGCTGGCGCGGCTTATTCTGCAAGATCCCGCCGTGCAAAATCTGTCATCCATCGTCGGTGTGGACGGCATCAACACCACGCTGAATAGTGGTCGTATTTTGATCAACCTCAAGCCGTGGGGGCAACGCCATGAGAATGCAAGCAAAGTGATTCAGCGACTGCAAGCAGCGGCTGGCGATGTTGCCGGTATCAGCCTGCACATGCAGCCGGTTCAGGATTTAACACTGGAGAATCGCGTGAGCCGCACGCAGTATCAATTCGTAGTGCAAAGTACCGACGAGGGTATTTTGCAGGAATGGATGCCTAAGTTATTAGACCGTCTGCGCAACTTGCCACAGTTAACGGATGTTGCCAGCAATCAGCAGAACGACGGCTTGCGCGCATCCATCGTGGTCGATCGTGACAATGCCGGGCGGCTTGGGGTAAGTCTTGCGGCAGTGGATGATGCTTTGTACAGTGCTTTCGGACAACGTATCGTTTCGACCATTTTCAGCCAGGCCAATCAGTACCGCGTGATACTCGAAGCACAGCCGCAGTCACAAACCGGATTGGCAGTGCTGGATACAATCTATGTCACCGGAACAGGCGGCAAACAAGTGCCGCTCAGCAGTATCGCCCACATTACGGAAAGTAAAGGATCAATGCTGGTCAACCGCGAAGCACAACTTCCGTCTGCGACCATCTCATTCAATCCGGCACCTGGCTACGCGCTGGGTGATGCGGTTGCCGCCATCGAAAAAGCAAAACAAACATTGAATCCGCCCCCCAGCATCATCACCCGCTTCGAAGGCTCGGCGATGGCTTTTCGCGATGCGCTGAGCAACGAGATGTTTCTGATTCTCGCGTCTATCATCACCATGTATATCGTACTCGGGGTGCTGTACGAAAGTTATATTCATCCGCTCACCATTCTTTCCACGCTGCCTTCGGCGGGTGTCGGTGCATTGCTGGCTCTGATTTTGACCGGGACAGACCTGAGTGTGATCGCGATCATCGGTATCATTTTGCTGATCGGTATTGTGCAGAAGAACGCCATCATGATCATTGACTTTGCCCTAGAAGCCGAGCGTGTGCAAGGGCTCTCGCCGCGCGATGCGATCTATCAGGCTTGCCTGCTGCGTTTCCGTCCGATCCTGATGACGACGATGGCAGCACTGCTGAGTGCAGTGCCGCTGCTATTCGGGGCGGGACCGGGTTCCGAGCTGCGTCAGCCGCTGGGCATTGCAATGGTGGGTGGTCTGTTGCTGAGCCAGTTGTTGACGCTTTTTACTACGCCTGTGATCTATCTCACATTTGACAGTCTGGGGCGGCGTATCGCGACATGGCGCGCACCCCGACCTGTAGCGGTGAAGGCAGAATGAGCTTGATATCTATTTTTATTCACCGGCCGGTCGCGACCTCGCTGCTGGCTTTTGCAATTGCGTTGCCCGGCGTGATTGCTTTTCATTATTTGCCGATAGCAACATTTCCGCAGGTTGATCTGCCGGTAATTGAAATCAATGCAAGACAACCGGGAGCCAGTCCTGAAACAATGGCCTCTGCCGTGGCGATGCCGCTGGAGCGAGCGATGTCCAATATCGCCGGGATTAACGAAATGTCATCGAGCAGTACCAGCGACGCAACCCGTGTCGCGCTGGAATTTAATATTGATCGCAATCCGGATGGGGCCGCGCGTGATGTGCAATCGGCTATCAACGCGGCTGCCGGACTATTGCCGACCTTGCCCACCAATCCCACCTATCGCAAAAGTGCACCGAGCCGGATTTTGCATCTCGCGCTTACTTCGGACATTTATTCGCAACTGCAATTATACGATCTTGCCTTCAGCGTGCTTGGTCAACGTATCGCACAATTGGACGGCGTGGGGGCTGTGGATGTGAATGGCAGCTCTTTGCGTTCGGTACGGGTGGAGGTTAATCCAAACGCACTGAATCAATACGGCATCTCGCTGGAACAGGTGCGAACGGCAATTAACGGTGCCAATGCACACTTGCCCAAAGGCTCCATCCAGGATGAAAGCCGTCGCTGGCAGATTGAAGTTAACGATCTGTCAAGCCAAGCTATTGACTATCAAGATCTGGTGGTTGCCTGGCATAACGATGCTCCCGTGCGCCTCAAAGATGTGGCGGAGATTAAAGATTCCACGCAGGAGGCGCGCAACGGAGGGTCTTTGCGCGGCAAGCCCGCCATTATTGTGTCAGTGAGCAAACAGCCAGATGCCAATGTGGTTGAAACGGTGGATGCGATCAAGGCACTGTTGCCAAGAATGAAGCCCTTGATGCCTGCCGGTGTCGAAATGGAAGTGCTGGTGGATCGTAGTACCACCGTGCGCAAAACCTTGAGTGACGTGGGGTTGACGCTGATGCTTTCAATTGGGCTGGTGATACTGGTAACTTACGCATTTTTGCGCAACTGGCGCTCGACCCTGATCCCCACTATTACGATACCGGTATCGTTGCTGGGCACCTTGTCAGTTATTTATCTGTGCGGCTTCAGCCTCAACAATCTGACGCTGATGGCGCTCATTATCGCGACCAGTTTCGTGGTCGATGATGCCATTGTGGTAGTGGAAAATACGATGCGCCATGTCGAAAAAGGCGTGTCGCCGCTTCAGGCAGCTTTGAAGAGCATACGCGAAGTATCTTTCACGCTTATCTCCATCAGTTTGGCATTGGTTGCGGTATTTATTCCTCTGCTGTTGATGGGAGGAGCAGTCGGTCGAACATTCCGTGAATTTTCAGTGACGCTTTCAATTGCTGTTGCCCTTTCGTTATTTATATCGCTTACGGTGACACCGATGCTGTGTTCGCGTTTGCTGCGCCGACATGCGCCATCCGAAAAACAACATCGCTTGTCGGCATGGATGGATATTCTGCTCGAAGCGCCTGTGAAAGGTTATGCGCGTTCGTTGAACTGGGTGCTACGGCATGGTCTGCTCATGTTGATATTGCTGGCCGTGATTATCGCGATCAATTTTTATCTCTATGCCATCGTACCCAAGGGGTTTTTCCCGGATCAGGATACCGGGCGCCTGACAGGCTATTTTCAGGGCGATCAAAATATTTCATTTCAGTCGATGCGGGAAAAAATCGACAAGTTGATGAAAGTCGTCGGGCAAGATCCCGACATTAATGCTTATTATGAATTTTCCGGAGGCTCCAAAGGTGGAGCATTCAATACCGGATCGATGTATGCCACACTCAAACCCCGCTCCGAGCGTAACGCCTCGGCACAGGAAATCGTGGCGCGCTTGCGTCCGAAACTGGAGAAGGAACCCGGAATCATACTCAGGCTGACGCCAGAACAGGATTCTTTTTCCATGGGAACCCGTCCCGGTGCGGCACAGTATCAATATACGTTGTTGGCGGATGATCTGGATGCGCTGAACACTATGGCGCCGCGCTTGCTGGTCGCTTTATCACGCCTACCCGAGCTGAAGGATGTCAGCAGCGACTTTCAAAATAAAGGATTACAGACCCGCTTGGTGATAGACCGCGAGGCGGCTTCACACTTGGGCGTGACACAGAAGCAAATCGATACCACTCTCAACGATGCGTTCGGACAGCGTTTGGTCTCCACTATTTTCGAGCCTCTTAACCAATATTACGTGGTGCTGACTTTGGCTGCGCAATACGCGAAGGGTCCGGAAGCGCTGGAACATATCTACCTGGTGACAACATCCGGCAACAAGATTCCGCTTTCAACGATCAGTCATTGGGAAAATACCAATGCGCCGTTGGCGGTCAATCATCAGGGACTATTCGCCGCAGCGACAATCTCGTTTAATCTTGCGCAGGATGTTGCTCTGGATCAGGGGGCCCAAGCAATTGAAACGGCTTTTGCACAGTTGAATCCACCGCAGTCCATGCGCGGAGTCTTCGCGGGGAATGCCAACGCCTTTCAGAAATCAATGAAAAGTCAGCCCTGGTTGATTCTCACCGCTCTGCTGGCAGTGTATATCGTGCTCGGAATGTTGTACGAAAGCACCCTGCACCCGCTTACCATCATCTCAACGCTGCCTTCTGCTGGCGTGGGGGCATTGCTCACGCTGCTGGTATTCGGTAGTCAGTTCACGATTATCGCCATGATCGGTGTGATCCTGCTTATCGGAATTGTGATGAAAAATGCCATTATGATGATCGATGCCGCTTTGCAGATTGAGCGCGAACGCGGTTTGCCGCCAGAACAGGCAATTCGGCTGGCCTGCTTGCAACGTTTCCGCCCGATCCTGATGACCACCTCGGCATCGCTGCTGGGCGCATTGCCGCTCGCTTTGGGCGTGGGGGACGGTGCTGAATTGCGGGTGCCGCTTGGTCTTTCCATCGTTGGCGGATTGATTTTCAGTCAAGTGTTGACACTCTATACCACACCGGTGGTTTATCTTTATCTGGATCGCCTGCGCCTTTTTATCGCAAAAAAATGGCATCGGAATCAGTTGCATCCACAGATCAGTTCGACATGAAAACTTAAGGTGCGAAACTCTTTACAGAATGCCCCACTTTTGCTGCTTTAGCAGCAAGCACATGGCGTGGTGTTGAAAAGCCAGCAGTTTGGCAGCGCAAACTACTCAAGTATTCACTTCGTCGCCTACCTTCTGGATATTGTTTACAATAATTTTCAATAAGTTAATGTAATCCGCCAGGCGGATTGTCCAGTTGGCATGGATTCTGCTCATATACGTAATGGCTGCAGTCGTTTTCGTCGGCTGCAAATTTTTGAAAAGTGTTTACCGGAATATTGACGAATGAATTTTGCAGAACAACAACGAGACCCGCGGCAACACATAATTGGTATCACTGCGGTTGTCGTTTTTCACATTGCATTGATCTATGCCTTGGCCAATGGATTGGCGCACAAGGTGGTTGATGTATTGAAGAAACCGCTGGAAGTGAGCCTGATTGATGAGGTTAAAAAAGTTGCGCCACCTCCACCCAAAGAGGCCCCCCCTCCGCCCAAAGTGATAGAGCCGCCACCGGCTTTTGTTCCTCCTCCCGAGGTTCAACTTGCGCCTCCTCCGGTAGAGGCTCCTGTCATCGCTGTGGTGACGCCTGTTCCGCCGCCACCGGCGCCCGCCCGGGTAGTTGCTGCGCCCAAAACTGCTAACGTGGGCGTTGTCTGCCCCAATCACCTGTCGGTGCGCAGCAAAGTACAGTATCCGGCGCAGGCTCAACGGATGGGGATAACAGGCCAAGTGTTGGTTGAGTTCCTTGTGGGGCCGGATGGGTCGATTGGTGGTGTGAAGATCGTAAAATCGACCAATCCGATCTTTAATGCTTCAGCCGCCGCCGCCGTCGCCCAACTGCATTGTGTAGGGCAGGAGCAGAGCGTAAGAATTCAGGTTCCGTTTGTGTTTGAGCTGGAACATTAATCGTCAGGCTCGACGGATATTTATTATTAGGTTTTAAAATTTTGGAGAATAATTGATCATGAATCGAAATATATCTTTTCGCAAGTTAATGGCCATGCTACTTATTACTTTCGTGGCAAGCATTTCTACACACGCGTTTGCTGAAGAGGTTGCCCCGGCAGCTCAAGCGGCAGGAGCAACAACAACCGCTGTAGCCCCGGCACCTGTAGCAGCTCCCGCCAGTGCAACAACAAAAGAAACCGTCGATAACCCGTATGGCTTGGATTCACTGTGGAAAACTGGTGATGCAGTTGCCAAATCCACCTTGGTAATTTTGGGCATCATGTCGATTGGTTCTTGGTACATTTTCTTTACCAAGATATTTGAACAGTTCAAATTGGGCAGACAGGCCAAAGCGACAAACGCAACATTCTGGAGTGCCGGCAGCGTAACGCAGGCTGTTGTAACGCTGGAAGTGGGCAGCCCGTTCCATTTTATTGCCAAATCCGCACTTGAGGCTACAGCGCGTCATGATGGGTTGCTCGCGCATATTGGATTGAATGCATGGATCACACAGTCGATTCAACGCTCAATTGATAATGTGCAAAGTCGGTTGCAAGATGGTCTGGCGTTTCTGGCAACTGTCGGTGCAACATCTCCTTTCATCGGACTTTTCGGAACGGTGTGGGGAATTTATCATGCGCTCACTGCGATCGGGATTTCAGGACAAGCTTCGATAGACAAGGTGGCGGGGCCGGTTGGTGAGGCTCTTATCATGACAGCGATTGGTTTGTTTGTTGCTGTGCCTGCGGTGCTCGGATACAACGTGCTGGTACGTCGTAACAAGGTTGCGCTTGAAAAAGTACGTACTTTCGGGTCTGATCTGCATGCTGTGTTGCTGGGTGAAGCAGTTTCAGCCCACACTCAAACCGATCAAGATGAAAACTCGGCAGATATTGTGAAACTTAATCCAAATCCACCCGTCAAGATTGTTGGCGCAGCGTTTGCGAATTAAGCTATGACGATTAGTTTTGCACCCGAAGGAGCGGAGGATGAGATCGTCTCCACCATTAACACGACACCATTGGTCGATGTAATGTTGGTATTGCTGGTGATTTTTCTGATCACGATTCCGGTCGTCAATCATTCAGTGGCGGTTGAACTTCCAAAAGAAGCCAATCACGCACAAGTGACCAAACCGGAAGATGTCACTATTTCCGTATCCAGGACCGGCGGCATTTACTGGAACGAACTTAAGTTGGCGAACGATGCCGCATTGTTGGATAGGTTGAAGAAGGTTGCAATTGCGGTACCGCAACCCGCAATTCAAATTCGCGGTGACGGCAATTCGACTTACGAACCTGTCGGCAGAGTAGTGACGGCGTGTCAGCGTACTGGAATTCAGAAAATCGGTTTTATTACCGAGCCGCCGGCCAAAAGTTAAGTTCAAAAATATACCGGAGATTTTACTATGGCAATACATGTAGGTTCATCTGAAGAAGGCGAAGTGATGTCCGAGATGAACACCACACCGTTAATTGATGTGATGTTGGTCTTGCTGGTGATGCTCATCATTACGATTCCGGCTCAACTTCATTCTGTCGATTTGAATTTGCCCACCAGAACCCCTCCTGCTCCGCTGATCAAGCCCGAAGTTGTTCGTATCGACATTGATGCGGACAATAGCGTACTCTGGAATGGAGAAGTTGTTGTTGGTCAGGCAGCTCTGGAATCGAGACTGTCTACAGCCCGCACATCAGCGGTGCAACCCGAGTTGCATGTGCGCCCCAACAAAAGTGCATCTTACAAGACGGTTGCTTACGTCATGGCTGCCATTCAACGCAATGGACTAACCAAGATTGGACTGATTGGCGCTGAGCAGTTTATTTGAGTTTGAGCCGAAGCCCTCTCCAAATTAGTTGAGAGGGCATTTATGACGATTGATGAGGACTACTCAATCACGCCGAAATGCTTAAGTTGAGTTCTCAACACATTTCTGCTTATCCCCAAGAGTTTTGCCGCTTGTACTTGGTTTTTGCGCGAATGATCATAAGCCTGAAGAACTAACTTGCGCTGCACCAATTCATGCAACTCTTCATGTCCTTGTTCAAAAAATTGGGTGAATAGTTTTTCAAGCATGCACAAATCTTCGCTGACCTTGTCGGCTGATCCCAAACAATCATGAAAAGTATTTTGGGGCGTGGCAATAGGAAGATTCAAACTGGATGGTCGTAGTACATTGCCATCACACACAAGCAAAGCACGGTGAATCGTATTTTCCAACTCGCGAATATTTCCGGGCCAGGGATAGTCATGCAACAGGCGAATAGTATCCGGGTGGAGTTGGGGTTCAGTGGTATGTAAGCGATCCTTGTAAATGGAAAGAAAGTGCTGCACGAGCGGCAAAATATCGCCCGGACGCTCGCGCAATGGCGCAAGCTGGATTGGTACAACATTGATGCGGTAATATAAATCTTCGCGAAAACGTCCTGCTTTGACTGCTTCTTCCAGATTTACGTTGGTTGCGGCAATCAAGCGCACATCAATCGGCGTAGGCTTGCGTGAGCCGATACGCACGATCTCCCGTTCTTGCAATACACGCAGCAATTTAACCTGTGTTGAAAGCGGTAGGTCGCCGATCTCGTCAAGAAATAGTGTCCCGCCGTTTGCGCTTTCAAACCAGCCAGTCTTGGAACCCACGGCACCGGTGAAGGAGCCACGCTCGTAGCCAAATAATTCGCTTTCAACCAGTGTTTCGGAAAAAGCACCGCAATTGATGGCAGCAAATGAACCGTTACGCCGCTTGCTTAACGAATGAATGTGACGCGCGACCAATTCTTTGCCGGTGCCGGTTTCTCCTTTGATATAGACAGTCGCTTCGCTTGGGGCTACGCGCTCGATCAAAGATAATAGCTTTTGAGATTCCGGATCGGCAAAGACCAGTGCGCTCGCACGAATAGACAAGCTGATCTGTTGCGGATCGGGAAAGGTTAATAATTTTCCTGTCACTTGGTTCACCATATATTTATCAGTCACATTACAATGCTATTTGGAAGTCGGTAATAAGTTAAAACTGTGCAGATGGCTGCACTGGAGAACTTAAGGGGTGCCTGTAGAGAAAAGCCTAGGCGGCTAAAAGCTCACTTCCGCAAAGTTTCCCCCGTGCATCAAATACCGATTCCGGTCGCCCCAATTGATATCCTTGAAATAAGTCGGCACCAGTATTGCGGGCGATGGCCAGTTGTTCGGCAGTCTCAATATTTTGTACCGCTACTTTCGCCCCGATGCCGTGCAAAAGATTGACGAGGCGATGAAGTACCAATAAAGCCTGTGCATCAGTCTCAGCTTGACGAATCACGTTGCTATCAAATTTAACAAAATCCGGCCTCAGATTCATTACCCTGTTCAACCACTGCAATCCTTCGATGGAACCCAATTTGTTGTATCCCGGTTTCGGGTGAAATAGTTTGTCCAGCGAACGGTGGCTATTGCCAAAATTATCTATGGCGATCAGATAGCCCAACTTGCGGTAATTCTTGACGGCCTCTTCCAGGCGAACATCATCTTTGACGGCGGCTTCTTGTATCTCGATTACTACTTGGGAAGTCGGCACCGAGTAGTAATGCAATATTTGCTCGAAAGTGCGTCCATGATCCCTGACACTGGTCAGAAGCTGTGGATGCACATTCAGGAAAATTAATTCTTGCGCATCAAATACATTTGCATGATTGAGCAAATGAATCGTGCGAACCAAGCGATCAAATGCGACCAGCTTGTATGTGGCTGCAGCGTGATCAAATGCGGCGTGGGGTGCAAGCGGAATTCCGACAGAGTCGGTCGCTCTAAGCAGGGCTTCACGCCCGATAATCTCCCCGTCCGCCTTGACAACAGGCTGGAAAGCGCTGGAAAGGTTCAGTCCCAGAAAACTGCACACCAAGCCTTGTTGCACTGAGTTCGTCAATGCGTGCTCGTCCATCTCAAGGAATAGATTAATTCCGAGCATGCGTTTCAAATCGGCAAGTTCAGCCTGATGTGTCATTTTAACAGTTACTTCTTAACGTAAATCTGATCGAATATACCGCCATCGGCGAAATGCTCTTTCTGTGCCTTGGTCCATCCGCCAAACGTGTCGTCGATAGTAAACAGTTTGATTTTAGGAAACTGTTTCGCGTACTTTGCAGCGGCTTTGGGATCGGTCGGACGATAGAAATTCTTGGCGGCAATTTCTTGACCTTCTGGCGAATAGAGATAATCCAAATAGGCTTCTGCAACTTTACGGGTGCCATGTTTGTCGACATTCTTGTCTACAACGCTGACTGGAGGTTCGGCCAGAATGCTGCGTGGTGGAATAACAATATCAAACTTGTCCAGTCCAAACTCCTTGGCAACCAGACCTGCTTCGTTTTCCCAGGCTAGCAACACGTCCCCAATGCCACGCTCGGCGAAAGTAACCGTCGCACCGCGCGCGCCGGAATCCAGCACCGGTACGTTAGCGTACAATTTGGCAATGTATTCCTTTGCTTTGGCTTGGTCGTTGTTGTTTCTCTTCAATGCATCACCATACGCTGCCAGATAACTCCAGCGGGCACCACCAGAGGTCTTGGGGTTGGAAACAATCACGGCAACACCGGGTTTGATCAAATCGCTAAAATCCTTAATATTTTTCGGATTGCCTTTGCGCACGATCAAAACGATGGTGGAGGTGTATGGCGTGCTGTTGTGCGGAAAGCGGGTTTGCCAGTTGGCAGGTACCAGTTCGCCGTTTGTGTTTAGAGCGTCGATGTCGGCAGCCAGGGCCAGTGTTGCCACATCCGCCTCCAAGCCGTCGATAATTGAGCGGGCCTGTTTGCCAGAGCCGCCATGCGATGCCTTAATAGTGACATCATCGCCTGTCTTGGCTTTCCAGTATTTGGAAAAGGCGGTGTTGTATTCCTGATACAACTCGCGGGTTGGATCGTAGGATACATTCAATAAGCTGATTTCGGCGGCAAAGCTGCTGGCTGATAGAGTTAGCGCAAGTGTGCCGGCAAAAATTGCGGTGGTTAATTTAGAAAGTTGCATGTTTTCTCCTGAAATATCTAATAAAAAAGCTGTGTTGCTAAAAAAAGCTGTTAACGTTGTAGGAAAACACAAAATCGTGAAACCATCCCACAATGAATCAACAAGCTTCCATGCCTGCTTTCGCTGAAAATACTGTTTCTCTTCAGCTTCGCCAATTAACATAAATTAACGATGATCGCATCTTAGTTAGGACGGGGCCATGAGTGAAACAATTAGATTTAGATTGCTTAGCAGATTTTGGAATATCACTGTCGTTGCTAGGTGATATAAGCGGCAGTTAACACAAGGCTGAAATATTTTTGTAGGATAATGGCAGGTCAACTAAGTGATAGGTGTGTAACGTGGTAGATTTTTGGCAACGTGCTTTGATTTATCCGCTGTCGATGTTGCTTTTTTCCCTGGTCATATGGGGAATCTATGGGGCATTGCCTGCGGCTATTTTCTTTGGCTTAACGATATTGGTGCGTATGATAAATAATATACGCCGCTTGGCAGCTTTGGAATATTGGTCGCAATCGCCGGATACGCGCAAAGTGCCGGAAGACACCGGCTTGTGGGAGGTGGTATTCACGCGCCTAAATAAGATGATGCGCAAGATCCATGAAGACAGCGAGAAACATGCCTCCGCCATACACCAGATCGAACAGGCGACATCTGCATTGCCGGAAGGTGTGGTCATTTTGGATTCGCGAGATCACATTGAATGGTGCAATCCTCTGGCAGAAACGCATTTTGGATTGGATAGCGTCCGCGATGTGGGGCAGCAGATTACCTACCTTGCTCGCCAGCCGGAATTTGTGCAGTATCTGGCGGTGGCAAATTATGAGGCTCCGTTGATATTGCGCGGGGTGCGTCAAGAAGACATCGTGCTTTCGGTGAAGGTGGTGCCATACGCCACGAATAAAAAATTATTAATCAGCCGCGACATTACACATCTTGAACGCATTGAAACGATGCGCCGTGATTTTGTGGCAAATGTTTCACACGAGTTACGCACACCTCTGACGGTGGTAAATGGTTTTGTGGAAACGCTGCAGGACATGCCCAAACTGGATAACGATATGACACGCCGTGCGCTGACGTTAATGGGGGATCAGACACGCCGCATGGAAGGATTGGTTGATGATTTGTTGACCCTCTCTCGCCTGGAGAACTCACTCAATCCTTTGGCGGAGGAGGTGGTTGATGTGCCGGCATTGCTGCATTCATTGTGTCAGGATGGGCAGGCGCTGAGCGCGGGAAAGCATACTTTTAAACTGGAGCTTAATAGTGACGCAAAAGTGCAGGGAAGCACTGCCGAGTTACGCAGTGCATTCGGTAATTTGGTTTCAAACGCGGTGCGTTACACCCCACAGGGTGGCGAAATTGTGTTGCGCTGGAGTGGACAGGATAGCGGCAAGTTAACGTTTAGTGTACAGGATAGCGGTATCGGTATCGCACACGAACATATCCCGCGGCTGACGGAAAGATTTTATCGTGTGGATCGCAGCCGCTCGCGTGAAACAGGCGGTACAGGGTTGGGGTTGGCTATAGTTAAGCACATCGTAAATCGCCATCAGGGCAATCTGGAAATTACCAGTGAAGAAGGGAAAGGCAGCACATTCAGTATTGTGTTTCCGGCCAAGCGGCATTTGGCGTAGCTTGTATGATAGAGGTTCCCTTATGCCGGGGAAAAACTGATGCGCTCGAAATCAATACCTTTGATAACACTGAACCCCAATTTTATAGACTGAATCTTATTGTCGAGCTCTGTAATCTCGGCGAGATGGTTGGGTTGAAAAAAATTACGCGGCACAACCAGGCTGGCAGGCGTTTTGAGATCGGGAACAGCGGGCAATAATAGTGCCGCAACAGCTTTGTCGGACAAGGTCGTATTGAGTCCCTTTTTTTGAACAGATACCACCTGTGCCAAACCGGGGAAATACTGAATACCCATACGCAACTGTCCGCTGAGCGTGACAACGACCCAGCTAACTTTTCCCAATATGAAAGTAGCCGCATCTTTTGGCCTGATTGCGACGACCTGATGCACGCCGATACGCTCGCCCTTAATGTCTTCGCGCAATACTTTTGCACCAAACAGGCTTTCGTTTTCAATATGCCAATTCTCCAAAGGGAAACCTTGTTCCACGATATTCTGACGATTGCTATCGGTTAACACGCGGCCAAACGCGGCAATTTGTTTTTGTTCCATGCGGTCTGAGCCGATTTCCTGCTTCGGCTGTCTGAATGGCGTGGATGAAATATGAGCGTAGATACCCTCGATGCTGAAACACAGGTCGGCAAGTTGAATGGTGATATAGCGATCACTTTGACGATCAGTATTTTCTTCGCAAAGGTAATGGTGCAACGTTTTAAGAAACTCTGTGCAGTCAAAACTGTTTACATTCCCCAGCTCAAGTTGTTGGGGGATTTGCCCTTGTTGTAGCAATATTGTCTTAACGCGCAATAATTTACTTAAGGGCACCATGGACAAGTAACGCATTTCGCCGGAAGAAGAGATAAGCTTGACTGCCTGTAAACCGTGGGCGCTCCAAAGATCAACGGACAAAGGCGGCGCGTCCTGTTCACTGATTGCAAAGCGGCGGCTAACTTCAATAACGTCGCTCCATTGGGTAAGCCAACGATCAAGCATTTGCAGTTGCCCGCGAGTCAACTCGGCAGGATGAGCGTGGCTGGCAAGTAGTGTTTTCACCCAGACCGCCTGACAAGTACTGGGGTGACCGGGTGAATGCAACTCATCTTGAACAGCTTCACGCAGAAAATCCTGCTCTTCGGCAAAGACGAACAGGGAATGCAACTGATGCCATAGCTGGGTATCAAACTCATAACCATTGCGCAGGTGTTCAAAGATTTGCAATCCTGTATATCGCAGGCAGCGTTGTGACAGCAAAACTAACGAGTCCGCGAGTTGTTGGTCTCCGGCGAAATAGGCTTGCAGGCAACGTTGATAGCCTGTCACCAAGCCTTTCCATAAGTTGATGATGGCGACAAAGATAGTAAACTCGTCAGTGCTGAAGGGGAGTTTTTTCGAGATCAGTTTTTTGGCATAATCATCCTGAATGATGACAATAGTCTCGCGCAAGCATTCCAATGTCTCCAGACGATCGATTCCTCGCATCGGGAAGCGGTTGAGTTCATCAAGCTGCAAACGCAGTACGCCATGTGCCTGATGCAGGTTGGTGAGTTGCAATTGCTGAAGCCAAACCTCACAACTAGCCCTGTCTTTAAAGGCGGGACACGCAAAATCGTCAGTTGGTTCGAGAGGCAGATCGAGCATATTCAGTTTTTAAGTGCAATCTATGACCGCGAAAAATGGAGAGGAAATCGCCGTAAATAATTATGGAATTAAAGTAACACGCGTTCGATTCCGCCATTGTTCGCTTTTTGCACATAGTCCGCCATCCAGTTTTCACCGAGAATATATTTGGCCATTTCGACCACGATGTAATCCGGGGTGGTGTCGGTGTCGTCGACATAGCGCGACAAACCCAATTGGCAAGCAGGACAAGAAGTGAGAACTTTCACCTCTCCGGTAAATCCGTCGCTGCGTAACGCATTCGCTCCTTTGCGCATTTCTTCTTCCTTGCGGAAGCGCACTTGTGTGGCAATGTGCGGATTGCTCAAGGCCCAAGTACCTGATTCCCCGCAGCAACGGTCATTTAATTTTACCTCTGTGTTCATGAGTTTATTTACCACTTGCAAAGATTGATAAGTCTTCATCGGTGTGTGGCATGGCTCATGATACATGTACCGCACCGCTCCACCTAGCGCAGCGGCGTCCAGTTGCACGCCTTTTTCCAGCAAATATTCGTGGATATCAAGCAAGCGGCAGCCGGGGAATATTTTTTCAAACTGGTACTTTAATAACTGATCCATGCAAGTGCCGCAGGAGACAATCACCGTTTTGATGTCAAGGTAGTTGAGCGTATTGGCGACACGGTGGAAAAGCACCCGGTTGTCGGTGGTAATCTGGTTGCCCTTATCTTCGTCCCCGATGGAGGTTTGCGGATAGCCGCAGCATAGATAGCCGGGAGGAAGAACAGTTATCGCGCCAGTCTCGTAGAGCATGGCCTGCGTTGCCAACCCCACCTGAGAGAACATTCGCTCCGATCCGCAGCCGGGAAAATAAAATACGGCTTCGGAGTCTTCATTGACTTTGCGCGGGTCGCGTATCACCGGCACGATAGTGTTGTCTTCTATGTCAAGCAGAGCACGTGCAGTTTTTTTCGGCAGGTTGCCGGGCATCGGTTTGTTGAAAAAGTGAATCACCTGTTCCTTGAGCGGAGGCTTGCCAACTGTCGCATTGGGATGCGCGATTTGCGAACGGAATAGCCCGAGCCACTTGGCTATTTTATGGCCTAGCCTTTGTGCTTTGTAACCCCATTCCAGCATCAGCTTGCGCAGAATTCTGGTTGTTGCCGGATCGGTGGCGCTAAGGTAAAACATTGACACGTTAGACATCGGATTGAAGTTTTTCTTGCCTTGTGTGCGCAAGAAATTGCGCATGGCAATGGTCACATCGCCGAAATCGATATTGACCGGGCACGGATTAAGGCAACGATGGCATACCGTACAGTGATCGGCGACATCGTTGAATTCGTCAAAGTGGGCAATTGAAATGCCGCGCCGCGTTTGTTCTTCGTACAAGAAAGCCTCAATCAGCAATGAAGTGGCCAGTATCTTGTTGCGGGGCGAATACAGCAAATTGGCGCGCGGCACATGCGTGGTGCAAACGGGTTTGCATTTGCCGCAACGCAGACAGTCTTTGATCGAATCCGAAATGTTGCCAAGCTCGCTCTTTTCCAGAATCAAGCTTTCCAATTCCATCAGATTAAAGCTCGGCGTGTAAGCGCGTTCCAAATTGCTGCCCGGCAATAACTTGCCTTTGTTAAAGTGTCCTTGCGGATCGACCCTGTGTTTATAGTCGATAAACGGCGCGATTTCATCCGCCTTCAGATAATCGAATTTGGTGATGCCGATACCATGTTCACCGGAGATAACGCCGCCAAGATCCCGCGCGAGGCGCATGATACGATCCACCGCGCCATAGGCCTGCTGCAACATCTGATAATTGTCGGAGTTTACGGGTATGTTGGTATGAACATTGCCGTCGCCTGCGTGCATATGCAGTGCGACAAACACCCGACTCTTCAATACACGCTTGTGGATAGTGGTGCATTGTTCGAGTACCGGAAGATAAGTGCCGCCGCTGAAGAGTTGGCGCAAGGGTTCGCGTACTTCGATTTTCCACGATGCGCGAATACTGTGGTTTTGCAGGGAGTGGAAGACGGTAGAGTCGCTAGAGCTGTCGGCAGTTAAAGCGGAAGGGGTTAACTCCCGACTGGGCTTATCCAGATTCTCCAGCATCCACGACCAGTGATCACGTACTTCCGCCAAAAGTTCCCGCGCCTGTTGCGGACGGTTGCCCAGCAATATGTCAGCGCCAAGTTGCGCGTCATCCTGATAATACAGCGGTAGCTCACCTGAGAAAAATTCACTCAGCGCATCCAGCAGTTGTATTTTGTTGTGCAGGGACAGCTCAATGTTGATGCGTTCAACACCGTCGCAGTAATCGCCCATGCGCGGTAACGGAATCACCACATCTTCGTTTATCTTGAATGCATTGGTATGTTTGGCGATGGCAGCGGTACGCCCGCGATCCAGCCAGAATTTTTTACGCGCTTCGGCAGTGACCGCAATAAAACCTTCGCCCTGGCGCAGATTGGCCAAGCGCACAATTTCGGAGGCGGTTTGCGCGGCGGCATTCTCCTCGTCACTAACCACGTCGGCGATCAAAACCATCTTGGGGCGCCCGGCACGCTTGGCTTTTGTGGCGTAACCCACTGCCTTCAAATAGCGTTCGTCCAGATGTTCCAGACCTGCCAACAAAGCCTGAGTAGAGTTGCCGTTACCTTTTTTAAATAGTCCGGTGATCTCAACGATGGCAGGAACAGCATCGCGTACTTGCCCGAAAAATTCCAAACATACAGTACGGGTGAATTTGAATTCGCGGTGCAAAATAAAGCGCGCGGAAGTGATGATGCCATCGCAGCCTTCTTTTTGAATACCGGGCAGCCCGGACAGGAATTTGTCCGTGACATCTTTTCCCAAGCCGGTCTTGCGGAATTTGCCGCCGGGGATGCTTAGTATTTCCACTTTACCGTGCGGTGTCTTGCCATCCGCTTCAAAATGGCTAATGCGAAAATGCGCGGTTTCGACATCATGAATTTTGCCGAAATTGTGATCGAGCCGTTCCGCGAACAGCCATAGACCGTCAGGCGTGACCATTTTCCACGAGACCAGATTGTCCAGCGCGGTTCCCCAGATCACCGCTTTTTTGCCGCCCGCGTTCATTGCCACGTTACCGCCGATACACGAGGCATCCGCCGAGGTCGGGTCAACGGCAAAGACCAGCTTGCCGACTTCTGCCGCCTCCATGACTCGCCGCGTCACTACACCGGCACCGCAATGAATGGTGGCGTAGGGCTGGCTGGTGCCGGGCAAGGTGAGAGTTTCTATCGCAGAGATTGCGTCCAGCTTTTCAGTGTTGATTACCGCAGCGCGCTTGGTCAGCGGAATAGCGCCGCCGGTGTAGCCGGTGCCACCACCCCGTGGGATAAGCGTCAGGCCGAGTTCGATACAGGCACGTACCAGCGGCGCGCACTCTGCTTCTGTGTCCGGATTGAGGACAACAAACGGGTATTCGACGCGCCAGTCGGTCGCGTCGGTAACATGCGAGACGCGTGCCAAGCCATCAAACTGGATATTGTCGCGCCGGGTGTGGCGCGACAGAACCCGCAAAGCACGGCGACGCAGTTGTTGCGTTTCCGCAAATTCTTTTTCGAATTCATTTACAGCAACGTGAGTCAATTCGAGCAGACGCTTAACAGGCTGATTGTGGTCGACTTCGCCGTTACCGGTTTTAGAGGCGTTTTCGGTCTCTTGGCGGCGTGCCTCAATGGCATTGAGACGGTGGCGCAGAGCGCCGATCAGTGCGGCACGGCGATTGTTGTTGCCAAGCAAATCGTCCTGTAAATACGGGTTGCGGTTGATTACCCAAATGTCGCCCAGCACTTCATACAGCATGCGTGCCGAACGACCGGTGCGGCGTTCGTCGCGCAACGAATTGATAATTTCCCAGGCCTCATTGCCGAGAATGCGAATGACTATCTCGCGGTCGGAGAATGAAGTGTAGTTATAAGGGATTTCGCGCAAGCGTTTATTCATGGTGAGTTCCAAATACAGAATGCACATTCTACCGCAATGTAGAGCGAGCCTCGACCCCTATGGACAAAGGGGTGTTGGAAGGAAGGTGACGGACTTTGGGGTTCTGCCTCTAAATTGCTGCGTTACACCTTGATTTGGCGATATAGTTCGGTTTCGTCATTCGGTGACAAAAGGTTTGTTGTTTATCATTAAATTGGGGGGGGATTTAGCATAGTGTATTTATCCGGGAAATTAGGGGGCGGCCATAATTTTTTCTCAAATAAAAACAATGAATTGCATGATTGGCGCCAGATTGTACACCTTGATGGTGTATTTACGGGCACAATTTAGGGTGTCTACTTTACGTTAAGCCTCTCGGGAGAAGAAATGGAATATCCACAGATGACTGCTGAGTCCGTTACTATCGCGGAGGCCAAAGCCGGAGCGTGCTACTACGTGCTGCTAATACTGTTACAACGCTTAGATCCGCTCCAACCTGGTCTCATCGACGGAATGTTGCAAGGGGCAACCGCTGATTTTGCTACAATCGAATCAAATGGCATGTCGTCCGAGTTGCTTCTTGCCGTGCAGAGAGAAGTCAGGCAGTTGCTTGAGCACGCTGCAACGCATCGTGCATCCGTCCATCCCCAAGGTGGCGCATGAGCGGAGAGAGGAAATTGCGTGGGAGCTATGTGCTTAGTACCCATCAAGGACGACGCCTAACCTAATACATGGACGCCCACTTTTGCCAAGCATTTTCAATCGATGATTTTGAGAGTAGGTAAAGATTGCAGCCATACATCCGGATTTTAGTGAGGCATTGCCTCTATCCCTGATGGAATACGCTGAATGAGGTCCCTATCACGTTCACGGGCTTGCTGCCCTGTAAGGTTACCGGACTTTCTCACTCACGGTCTGACCTGTCTCGCCATCATTTCTTGATTGCCCGTGCAATCGGTGGTGTGCTACTCCTTCAACTCGTTAATAAATGGTTTTTCTCAACCGCGCCGATTACACGTTTGCGGTTTGTGCAAACTTGTAATCGGGGTGGAATGTTCGCCCGTGGGCCAACAGCGCCCACACGATCCGGGCATTCTTGTTCGCCAGTGCGACCGCCGCAACGTTCGTGTTGCGCCTATTCACCTCTTCTACTGCGCATAACCGTGATGCGCTAACTTTTCAATGTTGTGTACCAAGCAATAGAGCTTCCACTGCGCATCCACTTTCTTTTGTCCTCTGAGGGTGAAGCGGTTGAGTTGTTTATTGTGGCGCAGGTTGCCGAACACCGGTTCTACAGTCGCGAAGCGTCTGCCGTAGGCAATGCGACCTTCCGGGCTGTCGATACGTGCTTTCATTTTGTCGGTATGGCTCACGCTACCATCGGCTTTGCCTTGGAAGAAGGCGACTTGTCTCACCTTGGTTTTTTCCGGGGTGAGTAAACAGCGATCTCGATGTGCGCACGGTACACAGTCGCGTTGTGCGCCTTTGAATCTGATTGCTGCACGTCCGCTGATGACGCAGCCACTGCCGTCGCCATAAAGTTGCTTTCCGGTAGGACACGTTGACGCTGTAGAAAAACTCAAAATCGTGAAAATTGCCTCATGAGAAATAAACAAGTTACCATCCACGTTTTCGTTGAAAACAGGGTTTTTCTACAGCTTCGTTAGGCCTCGCATCACCAAAATGGTGACAATAGGCACACATCAAGATAAACTGGCGGTATGAAACCATTTCGCTGGAATCCCGATAAAAATGAAGCGCTGAAAACTGGGCGCAGCATTTCGTTCGAGGAAATTGCACTTGCTATTGAAGCGGATGGTTTGCTGGATGAATTGCGCCACCCAAATTTGGAAAAGTATCCAAACCAGTCCGTTCTTGTAGTGGCGTTTGATGGCTATGTTTACTTGGTGCCTTACGTTGAGGAGTCGGATTACTATTTTTTAAAGACAGTGATTCCAAGCAGGAAGGCAACCAGAGATTATATATTGAGGAGTAACCCGGATGAAAAAACTTGATGCGTTTGAGAAAGATATCTTGGACGCCTATGAGAAGGGCGAACTTAAGTCCGCCTCTCCTTCAAAAGCAAGGTTGGCAAAATTCAAAGCCGCCGCTACCGCTACCTTTCTCAAGGAAAAGCGGATTAATATCCGTCTGTCCGCTCCGGATTTAATGGATATTCAAGCACGGGCACTTGAAGAAGGTATGCCATACCAGACGTTAATTGCCAGCGTACTTCATAAATTTGTGTCTGGGCGTCTTGTAGAGCCATCGTCAAGTCTAACCTCACGTTCAAGCGGGACGCGCCAGAAGCGGCGCGCGCCTTAACTTAACTACAAAGGCTTAGTGAACGGAAAAGACAATTTTTTGGATTTTGTTGCAAGGGAGACAGCTTTCGTGGATAATCCGCGCCCTCATGCGTGCGTACTCCCTTGCCGCACCGATAATTGATGAAAGAAACTAAACATGAAAACCGACATTCACCCAGCATATGCCGAGATTGCAGTGACCTGCAGTTGCGGTAACAAATTTACTACTCGCTCGACTTTAGGCAAGCCTCTGCATATTGAAGTTTGTTCCGAGTGCCATCCTTTCTATACCGGCACACAGAAGATCGTTGACACGGCAGGTCGCGTTGAGAAATTCCGTCAAAAGTACAACAAAGGTGGCGCAAAAGCTGCGGCCTAATCAGCCAGCGTTGGCTTCGGCAAAAAGGCAGCGTTCGCTGCCTTTTTTGTTTCTGCTGTCCCGACAACAATCGGCATCGGCTTTGTGGACGATAAAACCACGCCTATAACCGCCTGACAAAATTCGTAAATCTGCGTAATCAGCGGAAAAGAAGGCATTTTTAGGTTCATAATGAACTGCGGCGACGAACCTGTTAATTTAAAATACCGGTATGTATTCTTACCCCTATCAAAAAGACCAGCTTATCACTCCCACCAAGGCACTGTTCCTGGGGCTGCTCTGTGCCGTATGGCTGTTAACCGGATTGATCGGGCATGACCCTTGGAAACCGGACGAAGCGTCCAGCTTTGGTTTGGTTTATCACATTTTAACGAGCGGGGAATGGTTGGTTCCCACGCTTGCCGGAGATGCTTTTCTGGAGCACCCCCCGCTTTTTTACTGGTCAGCAGCTATTTTCGCCAAATTATTTGCCCCGTTCTTGCCACTGCATGATGGGGCACGACTGGTCACCGGTTTTTATATGGGGCTTACCCTGCTATTTAACGGACTGACGGGGCGCGAGTTGTTTGGCAAAAGCGCTGGCTGGGCGTCAGTCATTATGTTAATCGGTAGCATGGGGCTTCTGGTGCGCGCGCATTTACTCGTTGCCGACATTGCGCTACTTACCGGCTGCGCAATGATGCTGTATGGCTATGCGCTAAGTATACGGCGGCATGTCCTGGCGGGTTTTTTGCTGGGGACAGGCGTGGGCATTGGCTTTCTTGCAAAAGGATTTATCGCGCCGGTCTTTTTCATATTCATTAGTGCTACTCTGGTGTTCTTCCCGGTTTGGAGAAGGAGTACCTTCTACGCTTGTCTGGGTATTGCATGCGTGAGTGCGTTGCCCTGGTTGACAGTCTGGCCAACGCTGCTTTATCAGCACTCGCATGAATTATTTGTGGAGTGGTTATGGCAGTTTAATATAGGGCGTTGGTTTGAACATGTGCACGACATGGTGCATTTAAACACGCTCTATTACATCAGCATCCTGCCCTGGTTCGCATGGCCGGCTTTCCCGCTGGCAATCTGGTCAGTTTGGGAGGCCCGAAAAAAAATGTGGCAATCGGAGGAATTCCAATTGCTGTTGGTCAGTTTCATTGGGATGCTGCTTACCTTGAGTTTGTCAACGACAATCGATGAGCTGTCGGCCTTGCCAATGTTATTGCCTCTGAGTGTGCTTGGTACAGCGGCGTTGTTCACCTTGCGGCGCAGTGCGGCAAACGCACTCGACTGGTTCGGAATCATGACGTTTGCATTGCTCGCTATTTTGCTCTGGTGGGGCTGGACCGGATTGCTGGTTGATAGCCCGGCCAAGATCACGCAACTGTTAAAAGATTATCGTCCCGGCTTTGAACCTGTCTTGCAGGTAAATCAGTTCTGGATAGCGGTTAGCGTGACCATTCTCTGGATTGTTCTGGTGTGGCGCGTCGGTCGCTCCATTCGCCGCTCGGTAATTAATTGGGCTGCGGGCGTAACATTGTTGTGGCTTCTGGCCGTGACTTTGTGGATGCCATGGCTGAACAGCGGGAAAAGTTATCGCCTCATGGTTACCAGTCTCAAACATGCACTTCCGGCCAAATATAACTGCATCTATGGCATAGATATTGGCGATGGGCAGCGGGCAATGCTGCAATATTTTGGTGACATCACAATTGGCAAAAGACCCAAAAAGGACTGCACCCTTATGTTGGTGCAAGGCAATTCAACATCGCCCCCTGTTGACGATAAGGTTAATTGGAAAAATGTTTGGGACGGCTCACGCACGGGCGACAAAAATGAACGTTTCTGGTTGTACCGAAGGGTGAAGAATTAGGTGTAGGATGGGGGGAGCGTAGCGATACCGATCAATTATCAGACATGGCGATGGGTATCGCGTTGCTCCACCCATCCTACGTATGTTCTACCGTATTTTAACCGTCGCGCAAACCACATCGCCATTTTGCGCCCGATGCCGCAACGCATGGTCGATGAGAACCAGCGCCAGCATGGCTTCAGCAATAGGTGTAGCTCGAATGCCTACGCAAGGATCGTGGCGACCTTCGGTGGAAACCATCACGGCTTCGCCTGCTTTGTTGATGGACTGACGCGGGAGGCGGATGCTGGAAGTGGGTTTGATAGCGTAGTGGGCAATGATATCTTGTCCTGTAGAAATGCCACCCAGAATGCCGCCTGCGTTATTGGACAAAAAACCCTGTGGGGTAAGTTCGTCGCCGTGTTCGCTGCCTTTTTGTGTGACGCAATCAAATCCTGCGCCGATTTCTACACCCTTCACTGCATTAATGCCCATCAGCGCATGGGCGATGTCGGCATCGAGACGGTCAAACACCGGCTCACCCCATCCCACGGGCACGTTGTGCGCGACCACCGACAGTTTAGCGCCAATGGAATCACCCGATTTGCGCAACGCAACCATATATTCTTCCAGCCGCGCAACATAGCTGGCATCGGCAACGAAGAAACTGTTGCCTTCGGCACGTATGTCATCCCAGTTTTTAAATGGAATTTTAATCTCGCCGAGTTGCGCGAGATAGCCGCGTATAGTTACGTCATAACGCTCTTTCAACCATTTTTTGGCGATAGCGCCTGCTGCAACCCGCCCTGCGGTTTCGCGTGCCGATGCGCGGCCGCCACCGCGATAATCACGAATGCCGTATTTTTGCCAGTAAGTGTAATCGGCGTGACCGGGGCGGAAAGTTTCGGCAATGCTGCCATAGTCTTTGCTGCGTTGATCTTCGTTGCGAATGAGCAAGGCGATGGGCGTACCGGTAGTCTTGCCTTCGAAAACGCCGGAAAGGATTTTTACCGTGTCTGATTCGCGCCGCTGTGTGACATGGCGTGAGGTGCCGGGTTTGCGCAAGTCGAGTTCTGGTTGAATGTCTGCCTCACTTAACACCAGTCCGGGCGGGCATCCGTCGACAATGCAGCCGATAGCTGCGCCGTGCGATTCGCCGAATGAAGTGACGGTAAAAAGGGTGCCGAAAGTGTTTCCAGACATGTTGTCGTCTCGCTATATTGAGGAGGTAAGTTTAACATAGCGACGTTTTCAATAAATGCATCGTGCCAACAAATCGTTAGGTCAAACAATGTTCATCGACACACACTGCCATCTGGAGGCCACCGAATTTGAAGGTGCGCAAGCCAGCATCGTACTCAATGCGCAAGCAGTAGGCGTGAGCCGTATCGTTGTACCCTCAGTTTCTCGCAACAACTTCGGGATGGTGCGCGACTTATGCCAACAGTATTCAGTCTGCGTTCCCGCCTACGGCATTCATCCAATGTATGTAGACGATGCGAAGCCTGATGACCTGGTGTTAGTGCACGAATATTTAAAACAACACCAGGCAGTAGCAGTCGGCGAGATCGGCCTGGATTTTTTTATTAAACATTATGATCAAGTGCGGCAGGAGCACTTTTTTATTGAACAACTAAAATTGGCACGTGAATTCGATTTGCCCGTGTTGCTGCATTTGCGCCACGCGCAAGATAGTGTTCTTAAGTGTTTGCGCCAATATAAAGTTTGCGGCGGTATCGCGCATGCTTTTAATGGCAGCCGCCAACAGGCGGATGAATTTATTAAACTCGGTTTTAAACTCGGCTTTGGCGGAGCAATGACTTATTCACGCGCGACCAGACTGCGCGAACTTGCCGCGACATTGCCGCTGGAAAGCATTGTGCTGGAAACCGACGCACCGGATATACCGCCGGATTTTTTGGAGCGTGGCTTGCCCAACGAATCAAAGTATTTGCCGGTCATTGCACAGACCTTGGCAACGTTGCGCGATATGTCGCTGGAAGAGGTGGCACGGGTAACGACGGAGAATGCGTTAAGTGTACTGCCGGGATTGGCGGCATTAGCAAAGTTATAATTCGCACATGAACACTCCCCCGCAATTTACCCGTACCCATATTTTGCTTGGCGACGAGGGAATTCAAAAACTCAAGAGTAAACATATTTTTATCGCCGGGCTGGGCGGTGTCGGCTCATATTGCGCCGAAGCGATGGCACGTGCGGGCATTGGTCGCATTACGCTGCTTGATCACGACAAAGTGGTGGCGAGTAACATCAACCGCCAATTACCCGCATTGCTCTCTACCGTGGGGCAATCCAAAGCCGAGTTGATGCGTGACCGCATCGCCGACATTAATCCGGAATGTGAAGTCACTTTGCTGTTTGATTTTCTCACTATAGAAAATGTGAATGAGCTTGTGCCTGCCGATGTCGATTACGTGGTGGACTGCATCGACTCGTTGTCTTGCAAGGTGGCACTGGTAGTGGAAAGTTACAAACGCGGTTTGAATGTCGCTTCCAGCATGGGGGCGGGCAATCGCATTGATCCCTCGCGCATCAAAATAGCAGACATCAGCAAAACTATCATGTGTCCGCTGGCGCGCGAAATGCGCAAAAGACTGCGCAACGAAGAAGTCTATAAAGGTGTGCTGACGGTGTTTTCGGACGAATATTCGAGTGCACCTCTTCCACCTGAACCCACAAGCAGAGGGCGTCCACGGGCAGTTAATGGCACCATCAGCTACATGCCGCCGTTGTTTGGCTTTACTTTGGCAGGTGCAGTGATTCAGCGCTTGCTGAAGCAAATGTAATTGTCCGGTTAAGATCGTTTATTTTGTCAAAAAGACCATTCTGACAAAATAACTAAATAGCTTGTCAGCTAGTGCGGTTTTAATATCCTGCATGTGCATGTAAAATCGGCAACAGGTAAAATCGCACATTATGAATTCTGCACTATCTCTTTCCGCGCAACGTCGTCTGGCCCGTGTTCAGCAAATTTCCGAGATCGAATATCCCGCAGACTTGCCGGTGGTGGCACGACGTGACGAGCTTGCGGAAGCCATCGAAAAACATCAGGTCATCATTGTGTGCGGAGAGACGGGGTCGGGCAAGACGACACAGCTCCCGAAGATATGCCTGAGCCTCGGGCGTGGTGTACTGGGCGTAATAGGCCATACCCAGCCAAGACGTGTGGCAGCACGTTCGGTAGCCGCGCGTATCGCGCATGAATTGAAATCGGAGCTCGGTGGCTTGGTCGGATATAAGGTCCGTTTCAATGACAAAGTATCCCCCGATACCTGCATAAAATTAATGACCGACGGTATTTTGCTGGCGGAGATCCATCATGATCCGCTGCTGAAAAATTACGACACAATTATTATTGACGAAGCGCATGAGCGTTCGCTCAATATTGATTTTTTGCTGGGGTATCTGCGGCAACTGCTGCCCAGGCGTACCGATCTAAAAATAATTATTACCTCTGCAACGTTGGATGCGGAGCGATTCTCCAAACATTTTTTCGGCGCTCCAGTGTTACAGGTTTCCGGGCGAACCTACCCGGTGGAAGTGCGTTACCGTCCCCCGCAGCAAAATGAAGAAGGCGACATGCAAGACCTGCCACAGGCAATATGTGGTGCAATGGATGAGTTAAGTATCGGTGGTTTGCGTGGCGACGTGCTGGTGTTTTTACCCGGTGAGCGCGAGATACGCGACACTGCCGAAGCACTGCGCAAGCATCAGCATAAAGGCATCGAGATTTTACCCTTGTTTTCGCGTCTTTCTATTGCCGAGCAGGATAGGGTATTCAAACCCGCTTCCGGTGTGCGCCGTGTGGTGTTGGCAACCAATGTGGCAGAGACTTCGCTCACCGTGCCCAATATTGGTTACGTGATCGACAGTGGCTTGGCGCGTATCAATCGTTACAGCGTGCGCCAGAAAGTGGAGCAGTTGCGCATTGAGAACATTGCACGTGCAGCAGCCAATCAGCGCGCCGGACGCTGTGGGCGGGTTATGAGCGGCGTATGCATACGCTTATACGACGAGGCGGATTTTTTGCAGCGCCCCGAATTCACCGATGCCGAGATTTTTCGCGTATCACTGGCTACCGTCATCTTGCGCATGAGCGCGCTGGGTTTGGGCGAGGTGAGCGAGTTTCCTTTTATCGAGCCGCCGGGTTCGCGTGCCATAGCCGATGGCTATCAATTGCTGCAAGAGTTGAATGCCATCGATGACAAGCGTCAACTTACGCCGCTCGGCCACGAACTTGCCAAGTTGCCGCTAGATCCGAAAGTGGCGCGACTACTGCTGGCGGGGCGTCAGTATCTTTGTTTGAATGAGATACTGATTATTGCCAGCGCACTGGCGCTGCAAGACCCGCGTGATCGTCCCGCTGAACGGCGCGAAGCGGCAGATCAGGCACATCAGCGCTTTAACGACGAGCGTTCTGATTTTCTGGCTTACATAAAATTGTGGGCCTGGTTTCAGGATGCGGTGAAACATAAGAAGACTAACAAGCTCTGGGCAAGTGAGTGCAGAGATAAATTTTTGTCGCCGCTGCGGTTGCGCGAATGGCATGAGTTGCATCAGCAATTACATGCCCAAGTGTCCGAGATGGGGATGCGTTTTAACGAGCAGCCCGCCACATACGAGCAAATCCACAAAGCGCTGCTGACTGGCTTACTGGGCAACATCGGCTGCAAGGGAATAGAGCGCGAACCGTATTACCTCGGAGCGCGCGAAATAAAATTTTTTATCGCATCGAATTCGGTGCTGGCAAAAAAAGGCACGAAATGGGTAGTGGCTGCCGAGATTGTGGAAACAACCAAGTTATTTGCGCGTTGCGTGGCGCGTATAGAACCGGAGTGGCTGGAAGAGGTTGCAGCGCACCTGATCAAACGGCATTACTACGATGCGCATTGGGAGAAAAAAGCGGCACAGGTGGCGGCGTGGGAGCGCAGCACTTTGCATGGTCTGGTGATCAATCCCAAAAAGCGCGTGCATTACGGCCCGATGAATGTGGTGGAGTCGCGCGAGATATTTATTCGCGAGGCTTTGGTGGCGGGGGAATTTAATACGCAGGCGCCTTTTTTTGCACATAACCAAAAAATGATTGAAGACATCGAAGCGCTGGAACACAAAGCCCGGCGCCCGGATGTGTTGGTGGACGACGAATTGATTTTTGCTTTTTACGATGCGCGTATTCCGGCGGGAATACACAACGGGGCTGCATTCGAGCATTGGCGCAAAGAGTCGGAGCGCGAAACATCCCGCTTGCTCTATTTGCAAAAAGACGATCTCATGCGGCACGAGGCGGCAGGAATCACCACAGATCAATTTCCGCCACAACTGCTGATGAATAATGTGAGTTATGCCCTCGGCTACAATTTTTCTCCGGGTAAAAACGATGACGGCGTGACACTCACTGTGCCGCAAGCCCTGCTGAATCAGGTGTCGGCGGCGCGCTGCGAGTATCTGGTGCCGGGATTATTGGCGGAGAAGGTGTCTCAGTTGGTGAAATCATTGCCGCAAAAAGTCCGTCGAAATTGTGTGCCGGTACCCGAATTTGCGGCGGCATTCAACTCGGCGGTGAAGCCCTCCGATACTCCGCTGTTGCAAGCACTGACTCGTTACATTCGTGAACAAAAGCAAATTGACGTGCCGTTGGATGCTTTTCGACTGGAACAGTTGCCGTCGCATCTGTTGATGAATTTTCGGGTGGTTGATGAGCATGGGCGGCAACTGGGCCTGTCGCGAAATTTTGCGCAACTGCGCGGAGAGTGGGTGCCGAAGCAGGCTTTCACTTCCGCGCCAGTTGCGAAGAATGTTACGCCTCACCAAAAGTCTGGTATCGAACGCTATACCGATTGGACTTTTGGAGATTTTAAACCGACCCGCGAAGAAAATCGTGCCGGGCAGACAATCACAGTGTTTAATGCGCTGGTGGATGAGGGCGATGCTGTAACCTTGCAGAGTTTCGATACACGGGATGAGGCGCAAGAGGCCCATCGCTTGGGACTGCAGCGCTTATTTATGTTGTCGCTAAAAGAACAGGTTAAGTATCTTGAGAAGAATCTGCCGGGAATGCAGGCGATGGCGATGCTTTTTTTACCCTTTGGATCACAGCAGGATTTGCTCAGGCAGATTTTGGCGGTGACATTTGACCGTTGTTGTTTGAACGAACCTTGGCCGGAAAATGAAAAGGAATTCGCCGTTCGTTGCAAAGATGCCAAGGCGCGCTTAAATTTGGTGGCGCAGGAAATTGCGCGACTGGTGGGAGCTGTGCTGACGGAATATCAGATTTTGCAAAAGGCGCTACCCGGACACAAGGCGCATCCGCAAGTGCAGCAGGATATTCGCCATCAGTGCGACTGGATATTGGGTAAAGAATGGGTTGCACGTACTCCGTATGAACGTTTGCAACATATTCCCCGCTACCTGAAAGCGATTAATGTGCGACTGGAAAAGCTGCGCGCAAATCCGCTGAGAGATACCCAGATCGTAGCGCAAATTAATCCCCTGCAACAACAATGGCAGCGCAAATTGTCGGCTTCCCAGAATAATGGCGATACGCGTACCGGAGATTTTGGCTGGATGATGCAGGAGTTGCGCGTCTCTCTATTTGCGCAGGAATTAAAGACACCTGTGATTGTTTCAGTGAAAAGATTAGAGAAGATGTTGACCGGACTAAACAGCTAACTTGGAAAGTTGATGAAGTAATATCTTTTAAAACCCTGATATACATAAGACTTTTCAGGGTGAGGTATGGGCTATAATCAACCAAATTTAAAACAATAAAAGAAAGCGGAATTATGGACAAGCAACTACGGGAAGCAGCGCTGCAATACCACCGGATAGCGCCCGCGGGGAAGATATCAGTTGTCCCGAGCAAGCCGATGCTGACGCAACGGGACTTGTCCCTGGCCTATTCGCCGGGAGTCGCCTTCGCGTGCCAGGAGATCGTGCGCGACCCGAACGAAGCGCGTAACCTAACCTCGCGC
>Ga0182030_10001663_pt1 | contig 46265 bp, 45 predicted proteins | sample 812S3MmetaG_FD_121299 | JGI IMG/M metagenome (GOLD analysis project Ga0182030, IMG submission 121299) | Permafrost microbial communities from Stordalen Mire, Sweden - 812S3M metaG (Illumina Assembly) | ecosystem: Environmental > Terrestrial > Soil > Wetlands > Permafrost | place: Sweden...
CGCCCGCTGCATTCTCAATCACTTTCACGCGTTGGAACTCTTTCTGACTCATCGTCACCATCCTGAGAGGGTGACAAAGTCTCGTTGCCGTTAAGGGGTGACATTATCTTGGAGCATCTACACTACAGGTTGGTACCAGTTGACGCATTCTCCAATCGGCGCATACGATATAGGTTTGACTTTTATAGGGATGAAGCTGCTGTGCGAGATGTAGGACTTCACGGCAGGCGCAATCATGGAAAAGAAAAAACTGGAAGCCTTCAAGAAAAGACTGGAAGTGCGGCAACAGGAATTGCGGCACATGGTGACTCGTAATCAGCAGGACGGACGCACGGCCGACGAGGAAGCCACGCAGGATGTTGCCGACCGCGCCGCCAGTTCCTACACGAAAGAGTTCCTTTTCAGCCAGAGCAACAACGACCGCCAGTTACTCAACATGGTCGAGGGTGCCTTGGCGCGCATTCGCGAAGGCAGCTTCGGAGAATGCGTTTCCTGCGGTAAAGAGATCAACGCCAAACGGCTGGAAGCGGTTCCCTGGACGCGCCACTGCATCGAGTGCCAGGAAAAAGCCGAAAAGGGCTTGCTCGAAGCCGCCCAATAAATACCAACCAGTTTAATCAACTCGTCTGCGGAAAAGTTCGAAGCTGCATCTCTGCGCAGATTCAGGAAAGCTCCGATTAAGGGGGGGCTCTCCGTGCGCCTTCGTGTACCTTGTGGTTTGCGCTTCTTGCTGAGACTTAAGCGGAGCTTCCCGAGTTCTCTGCACCGCTCTTCCAGCCGTTGCCCTGGTTCTGAGACGATAATTTTACAAATCGCTGACGTCAGCCTGACAAGTGCGCCTTTGCCCCTCCAGTAGCCTTGTTTCGACGTAAGGCTTGGGTTTTTCCGAAATTGGTTTATCGCAGGCCCTTAACCGGAGATGCTTTTGCGCGAAAGCGTGGAACTGTCCCGAGCCGCAATCAAGATCGTCTCAAAGGAGATTCATCGTTATGTCGCAAGCGTTCCCTCGAAATTTGCTCACTCTCGCCCTCGCATTGACCCTGATTTCAACTGTTGCCTCAGCGCAGTACACATCGACGGCGCTCGTGAAGAATACAGGCAAGAAACCCGATAAGCAGCTCATCAATCCATGGGGCTTGGCATACGGTCCCGGCCAAGCGTTCTGGCTGAGCGATGCGGGCTCCGGACTTTCCACTCTTTACACCGGCACGGGCGTCAAGCAGAGTCTGGTCGTCACTATTCCATCCGCTTCCGGCAAGGCTCTTGGATCGCCAACGGGCATCGTCTATAACGGCTCGTCGGAATTCCAGATTGATAGTTGGACATCCGCGTTCCTATTCGCCACTCTGGATGGCACCATCAGCGGCTGGTCGGACTTCGATCCGAACAATGCGCTGATCGGCGTAAATAACTCAGCTTCCGGCGCGATGTACACAGGGCTGGCAATTACCAGCCACGCCTCCGGCAACATGATCTATGCGGCCGACTTCGCCAAGAACAAAGTCGATGTCTATGACGGAACATTCAAGCTTGTGACGTCTTTCACCGATACCAGCCTTCCGGCCGGGTTTGCGCCCTTCGGCATTCAGGATATCGGCGGGAAGGTCTATGTTGCGTTCGCGGCACAAAACGGCAAGGCGGGCGGATACATCGACATCTTCGATGAGAACGGGACTTTCGTGAAGACTCTGATCAAGGGTACCCCGCTCAACCAGCCCTGGGGATTTGCAGTCGCGCCTAAGAACTTCGGTCCGCTTAGCAACACGCTGCTTATCAGCAACAACACCAACACTGGAACGATTAACGGCTTCAATCCGACCACCGGTGCGTTCGTTGGCACAATCGAGAATTCCGCGGGTAAGCCGATCCACATCAATCAGCTCTGGGGGATTGAGTTCGGAGGTGGCTCCGCGAACAATGGCAACACAAACCAGCTCTTTTACACCGCCGGTCCCGACAACAATCTGGACGGTATATTCGGTGTGATTAATTTCAAATAGGCGTCCTTTCAGAGTGCTGGCCGTCGGCTGTTTGCGATTTTCGCCCTCCGCGTAAGCGGAGGGCGTTCTTGTTTCTTACACCCAAACTCTGCTGGCATGCGATTCGCCCACGGGAAATTCTGATTAGGTGTGGCGCGGGCGCCTACGGCTGGCTCTTAGAAGGTACTTAAATCAGAGTGTCCCAGGAGACCCCAGTCGGTTGCGCGGCCCCTGCGCCATCTCTAATGCGAGATGGAAACGCTCGACCTTGGCGCACGCCGTTCGCCCTCGCCGCGCTCCTCGCGCTACACTTTTCTTTCCACTGAAGGAGAACAGAATGTCCAAACTCATCGTGCGCTTTCTTGCCATTCTTGGCGCGCTCTGGCTGATCTCAATGATTGTCATTCTTGTGGTAGTCGTCGGCCAGAAAGGCAGGGTCCCCTCGAAAACGATTCTCGAAGCGAACTTCGAGCAGCCTTTGCTCGAGGATATGCCGGACTCTCCCACGGCGCGCTTCACGATGAACGACCGCCAGACGCTGCGCGATGTGATCGACGCCATCGACCGCGGAGCCGATGACGACCGCGTCGTTGGCATGATTGCGCGCATCGGCGCGGCTCCCATTCCCATGGCGCAGCTTCAGGAAATTCGCGACGCGGTTGCCCGCTTCCGCGCGCACAAGAAATTCGCCGTCGCCTATTCGGAGACCTTCGGCGAGTTCGGCCCCGGCAATGGCGCTTACTATCTTGCGACCGCGTTCGACCAGATTTATCTCCAGCCTTCCGGCGATGTCGGCCTGACCGGGATCATCATGGAATCGCCATTCATCAAGGGCACGCTCGCCAAGCTCGGCATGAGCTTTCATGGCGATCATCGGTATGAATACAAAAACGCTCTTAACTTTTATACGGAGACGAAGTACACGGACGCGCATAGAGAAGCGATGACCGGCATTTTGAATGCATGGTTCAGCCAGATCAAGGATGGGATCTGCAAGGCGCGGGGAATCGATCCCGATAAATTTCAGGCGATCGTTGACGCAGGTCCATACCTAGGCAAAGAGGCAGTGGATGCGAAGCTAGTGGATGGCGTCGCGTATCGCGACGAAGTTTACGGCCAGGTGAAGACCAAAGCAGGCAGTGGCGCACGGCTCCTCTATCTCGACAAATATCTGGATCGCGCGGGGCACCCGCACCAGCATGGAAAGAAAGTTGCGCTCATCTTCGGCGTCGGCGGCGTGATGCGCGGCAAGAGCGATTACGATCCGGTGCAAGGCGAGCAGACCATGGGATCGGATACGGTGGCGGGCGCGATTCGCGCGGCCGTGCAGGATGACGAGGTCAAGGCGATTCTGTTCCGCGTCGATAGCCCCGGCGGATCGTATGTGGCGTCCGATACGATCTGGCGCGAAGTGGTCAACGCACGCAATGCGCACAAACCGGTGATTGTTTCCATGGGCAATCTCGCCGGCTCTGGCGGCTATTTCGTGGCGATGGCTGCGGACAAGATCGTCGCGCAACCCGGCACTATTACCGCTTCCATTGGCGTGCTCGGCGGAAAGGTTCTTACCTCGGGCCTGTGGGATAAAGTCGGCCTGTCATGGGATGAAGTGCACGACGGCGACAAGGCCACTATGTTCACCGGTACGCACGATTACACGCCAGCGGAGTGGGCGCGCTTTGAGGCATGGCTCGACCGCGTGTACGTCGATTTCACAGGCAAGGTTGCCGACGGGCGCAAGCTGCCGAAAGACAAAGTGCTGGAGATTGCCAAGGGCCGCATCTGGTCAGGCGCGGATGCAAAGAACCTCGGGCTGGTCGATGAACTCGGTGGCTATGACGTGGCGCTGAAGCTAGTCAAGAAAGCAATTGGCGTCCCCGAAGGGGACGATGTGAATCTCGCCGTCTATCCGCGGCCGAAGAAGTGGTATGAAACTTTAGTGCAGCAGAATCCTGCCGACAATAGCGACGAGGAAGCTGCTGCGGTGGCGCTTGCCCGTATCCTGCAGGATGTGCAGCCGGTAGCGCGCGAGCTGAATGCCGTTGGCATCACGCGTAAAGAGCGAGATCAGGATGACGTTCTGCGGATGCAGGAGTTTGAGGCGGGGAAGTAGTGCGGGTTAAGTAGGGATGTTTCGACTCCGCCGAGGCTGGACGCCTCGGCTGCGCTCAACATGACAGAGGGCTGAGCAACAAAAGAGGACGAGCGATCTTGGGAGATCAGCGCTTTTTTCTTGGCGGAGCCAGTTCCTGATCAAAGAAGCTGGCAGCCATTTCTGCGACCTGCTTGTGCACCGTCTCGCGATCGACGCTCGGGCTATCGACGAAAAATTGGGGCATCTGCTTTTTGCCAGCGTCGGTACCGGCATCGAGGAACGTGTAATGTCCGACCCCTCCGGGCAGGATGGTGATTTTTGCGCCCGGAATGTTCGAGGCGAAGAACTGCGCGTTGTCGGCAGGCGGTGCAATCGGATCTGCCGCGCCAGCGACGATCTCCACCGGAATGGCAATCTTCTGCAAACTTGCGGGCGTAAACGCGCGAGCCACAGCGGGCGCCATCGCAAACACAGCACGAATGCGCGGATCGCGATAAGAGTCGCCCGCATGTTTCAGCGACTGCTGCACTTCGGGTTGCTGCTGCATCGCCTTGAACTTCTCCATCAGATCCGGCATCTCAGGAGGATTGCACGCGCCTTTTATCTCATCGCACCAGGCTTGAATGCGATTGAAGTCGGTGGTCGCGCCGGCTAGTTCCATCATGGTGTATCCGCCATAGGAAAACCCGGCCGCGCCGATGCGATCAGGATCGATCTTCGGGCCAAAGCGTGGATCGGCGAGCATGTCGCTAATCACCGTGCTGATATCCTTCGCCCGCTCCCAGCCTTCAATAAAACCGAGTGTTGTGTATCCGGTCACCGCATTGTTGCCGGGATGATTCACCGCAGCCACGATGTAGCCGCGCGCGGCAAGGTAAGTGCCGAGCCAGGCCATCTGCAGTGCGCTGCCTCCGGTGCCGTGCGAGAGCGCGATCAGTGGAAACTTACTGAACGACGGAGCCAGCGTCGCGTCCTTGGCGGCATGGCCAGCGTAGAACAGTGGCGCATCGGGCGGACCAATATATTGGTCTTTCTCCCCGGCGCTGTCTTCGGCTGGATACCAGACGATGCCGCTCAGTGTCTGGTCATCGGAGCCGCGCCAATTGTAGTCGCCGGGCGCGGGAAATTGGCGCAGGCTGAAGCCCACAGGATGCAGGATGGGCTCGTTTTTCTTTTCTTTCTTCTCCTTCGTTGCGCCGTAACAAGAGGCGGCGAGAAGAACCACAAAGGCGAGTCGGACAAGAGCGCGATTTGCCCGGAAATCGCTCAGCAATCGCAGCGCCGGATTTCGCAGACGACAACCAGTCTGGCTTGAACGCTGGAGAGGAACCATGGACCCCATCATCGGACCACTATACTGGGATTAGCGCCGGGGTGTGAAATCGCTGCACGTGTGTCGGACAGGGGCCGGCATCCGAATGTCAGGATTTTGAGTGGAATGGCGATGTTTCACCAGCCGAGGAGTTTCTAACAACGCCGCTTATCGCCCAAGGGCTCTTTCGTGGCGATTCGCAGTGGAACTGAGGGATTTGTTTGTGAAGTAAGCGAAGCTACAATTGCAACAGGGAGCCGAGTTTAGCGTTGGATTGATTCTTGCGATGCTAAGAGGACTTGATTGATGAGAACACGGCGAGAGTTGATCGTAGCGATATTGGCTGGGCTTCTGGTTTTCCTACCTGAAACATCGCGGGCTGAAGTCATCTGCGGTAAGGTGCCTCCGCTCAAGCCAGTTCATTGTGTCTGCGGCAAACTCATTGATCAGAACGGCAACCCCGTTTCAGGCGCCTTGCTAAGACTTAATCGGGATGGGGTAGAGGCTGCTACTGGGAGCACGGACGCAGATGGCAATTTTCTGTTCCATGAAATGAAATCAGGTAAATATGAACTGGCCGCAGATTTCGACGATTTTCAACCGTTTCGGTCTTCGATCGTACTAACAAAACCGGCGAAGAAGTGCCGACGCGAATTGGTCATCGTGATGATGCTGCACTACCCCGACAATTGCGGGAGCTATGTAATGAGGCGCTAGGCCCAACCGGAAATGGGTGCCCTTTCCGATAGCGGATGTAAAGCGGCGTTGTCGGGGAATGCCGAGTTCAGACGTTGCACTACAAACCCAACTTTTTTACTTCTTCGTTGTAGTACTTGCGGTAAAGGATCGTCCACTCTTCCGACCCTTCAATAATCGTGCGCTTCTGACTTTCGATCTTCTGCCGCGCGGCCTGGTCAATGCGCGCTTCCTGCATCAACAGGTCTTCGAGAATCTTCCGCACCTGGAGCCGGACCGTGTTACGGTCCTCGAGGAAATCGACCTGATCCATGTCGGCGACGGCATCGGTCACCACATGGGCCAGCTTATTTACTTTGTCACGGCTCACTCGCACAACGGGGGCATCCTCTAAAGTACAGCCTTGTATTTTCTTACCAGCTCGGCTTTCACTTTGCGAAACATTTCCTGATAGTTAGCGCCGCTCTTCTCCATCTCTTCGGAATAGGCTTCGAGAATCACCCGCACCTCGTCGTTGATGCGGTCTTCCAGCGCCAGTTCTTCGAGCAGCGAAGCATGCACCTTCTCCTGAAGGGCAGGCAGGGCTTTGGTCTCGATTACACCGCTCGCGGCCAATTTTTTGGAAACTTCGCGGGCCAGATAGCCCACATATTCTTTGGAAAAGAGCATGACAAAGGACTTTTTTTGTAAGCAGAAAGTGTAACACAAACACAGCTACGAGCCGTGAGCCACGAGCTTCGGGCAAACGGATTGGCTGGCAATGGGGGCTGCTTTGAATTCAGCGCTTTCTAAAATGCAGAACGGTGGCGAATCCAACACCTAAAGCAATAGCGCCGGCGAGAAAATACCACAGCACCGGTAGCCCGATAAGGAAGATAGCCAGACTTCCAACAGTAAAAATAAGGCCAGCGAATCCCGCCCCGGCTGGAATCCTGTGCATCGTTATGCCGGGATGAAAACTGCCATTTCTTATCTTGCGAGCACCGCCTGCCCGTCCAATGATCCCACCAATTGTTCCAAACTCCAAATGTGACCAGTGAATCCCGTTTCCCGATTGACTCGCGGCCCATAGCTCGCTGGCGTACAATAACCGAACCATGTCTCCCATCCCTGACGATCTGACCGGCATGAAGGAAGACATGACAGCCTTCATCGAAGGCCTGGGCATGCGCCGATTCTACGGCTATGTAGAATGCGAGGAAATCCCCAGCGTGCTCTGGAACTCCGGCGAGAATCCTGAGGGGTGGAAGGATTTTGTGGAGCTTGCCAAATCGACGAGCGCGCCGTTTTTAACGATGCATTCCTGGGCGCTCGATCGCGAGGAGTACGATCGCTTGACTGAGCGCCTGGCCGATGGCGATTACGCCAGCGACGAGGATTTAGAGGAAGGCCGCTGGCTCAAAAGCTATATCGGTAAGACCGGCTTCGTGCAGCTGGGCTGGGCCTATCAGGGATGCATGTTCGTCTACGAAGCTGGATCCGAGTGGTACGAGCATTATCAGCATTTGCGCGAACTGGCGGACGATTCCGGAGGCTTTCTGATCGACGAGACTGGCCAGTCGGACGAGCCATAGACCTCAACTGCGGTTTTGTCATTCCGCTGTCCCACCCGACTTTCCCCACCCTTTGTCATTTCGAGCCTGAGCGGAGCGAGTGGGCGAGGTCTGCTTGCGGCCCCTACGCCGTTTCGATCAGCGTGATCTCGTTCTTAATCTCCGAGGCAAGTTCCTGATCGTCCCCCGAGAGGCAAAGTCGCGCCGCTTCGGGAAACTCGCTCAAAATCGCCTTGCAACTGCGAGGAGTTCGATACCCGACCGCCCCGAAGCCCAGCGAATCCGCCAACACGCAGCTAAGCGAGACAATCGAATCCGCCCTCTTGGGCCCCGCATCCGAGTCGTGATGGCAAGCGGTGACCCAGAAAAACGCTTCCGGAAGCCCCCAATCCCTGACCAGCGCTCCGCCCGCTTCACAGTGGTCAATCCCGCAGCAGGTACGCTCCACCGGCAGAACATCCCGGGGTTGATCGGCTCCCTGCTCAATCACGCGAGCATACTCACGGGGCATGGAGACAGCCAGAACCACCCTGCCAATGTCGTGCATCACGCCAGCCGTGTACGCAAAATCCTTATCGAGCAGACATGCCTTTGCCGTACGCTCCGCCAGGATCGCCGTAGCCACGCTATGCCGCCAGCACGATTCCAGCACCGGCGTGAACGATTCCGCCAAGTATGCTCTCAACCCCACCGTGATAACCATGCTTCTCAAGCGCCGGAATCCCAGCAGCATCGAAGCCTGCATAACGTTGGTAATGTTCTTTGAAAATGAAACCAGCGGAGAGCTGGCGATTCGAAGAACCTCCGTCGTAAATGCCGCGTCAGTACGGATCAGATTGCACAGCTCGAGTAAGGAAGTATCTGTCCCCGCCATCAGATTCAGCGCCTTTAGCGCTACTGCCGGGAAAGGCGGAACTTGCTCGGGACGCCAGGCTTTAAGCCCCTGCACAACGCTGATTGGACGTGTTGCCATCGTTCCACTCAACGTTCCTATCGGCGCCTCGCTGCCTTCCATCAGCTTCGTCAGCGTTTCGATTGGCGAGTTGCAAACACGGAAAGACACGTCCACAAGCTGCTTGCATTTGATTTCCTCCGCGCACCTCTGTGTCCCCCGTGGTTGAAGGTTTTGGTGGCACAGCACGAAGTCTCACTGAGGAACAAATTGCCCGACCTGTGGAACCTCATTGGACACAAGCTCGGACTTTCCCTAAAGTGGTTCCTTCCGGGAAAAATTGTCCGTGCGCTGGATTTCACACCCCGTCGATCCATCCAAAGCTTCCGCACTCGCCATTGCCCTGGGCGATAACGGGTTGAAGGTCACGCCAAAGATTGTTCCCTCTGCCTTGCCCGTGTTGGCCGGTTTGCTCGTCCAGCGCGGTATTGACGATCCCGTCCTCGCCGCCCGTTTTCTCGCTCCCTCGCTCGAACATCTGCACGACCCGCTCCAAATGTCCGGGATGAAAGCAGCGCTTGACCGCATCGAAGCCGCCATCGAGCGCAAGGAAAAGATCCTGATCTATGGCGACTACGACGTCGATGGCACCACCGCGATCGTCATTCTCAAAACGGCGATCGAACTCGTGGGCGGCGCGGCCGATTTCCACGTGCCGCACCGCATCCGCGAAGGCTACGATCTGCGCGAAGACGTAATTGAGCGCGCAGCCGCTGAAGGCGTGCATCTGATCGTCAGCGTCGATATGGGCATTCGCGCCTTTGCCGCCGCGGAAACCGCCCGCCGCTCGGGTGTTGACCTCATCGTCACCGACCATCACCTGCCCGGCCAGGATGGCGTTCCGCATGCGCTCGCTGTCGTCAATCCCAACCAGGCAGGATGCGAGTATCCCTGCAAGTATCTATGCGGCGCGGGCGTAGCGTTCAAACTCGCGCAGGGCCTGATGCAGCGCCGCCTTGACGCAAAAGACCAGTCGCGGATGCTGATGTCGTTTATGAAAGTCGTCGCCATTGCAACCATCGCGGATGCAGTGCCGCTGCTGGACGAAAATCGCGTCTTCGCGAAGCTCGGTCTCGATGGATTGCGCCGCCCCGTGAACTCCGGCCTGAAGGCGTTGCTTGAAGTATCCAAACTCGGCGATGGCCGCGCCCTCACCTCAACCGAAGTCGCCTTCCGCATCGCTCCCCGCCTGAATGCTGCCGGACGCATGGATGTGGCGCGCGATGTGGTCGATCTGTTCAGCGTGAAAGATCTCGACCGCGCGCGCGAAATTGCCGGCCGCCTCAACCAGCTCAACGCCGACCGGCAGGATGAGGAGCGGCGCATTATCGAAAGCATCGAGCGCCGCATCGAAGAAGATCCCTCATTGCGCGATGCTTACTGCATGGTCATCGACGGCGACGGCTGGCACCGCGGCGTGATCGGCATTACCGCGACGCGCGTCGTCGAGCGTTATACGCGCCCTGCGCTGGTGATTTCGCGTGACGGCGATGAAGCCTATGGCTCCGGCCGGTCTATCCCGGCGTTCCACCTGCTCAACGCTCTCGAATCCTGCCGCGAGCTTTTCACACGCTTCGGTGGCCACGCGCATGCTGTTGGCTTCGCTCTCCCCGCGGCCAATGTGCAGAAGCTGCGAGATCATCTCGATGCCTATGCGCGCACGCGGCTCACGCCCGCCGATTTCGAGCCTCAGCTTGCATTCGACCGCGAGCTGCCGCTTGACGAGATCACGGCTGAGTTCCATGACGCACTCACATTGCTTGAGCCCTTTGGGATGGCGAACTCCGAACCGATCTTCACGGCAAAGGCAGTTCGCCTGATGACGTCCGCGCAAGCTGTGAAAGATAAGCATGTGCGCCTGCGGCTGGCTCCGGCGGCAAATGGTGCCGGGACAAATCACAAGGTGGGGGAGGGACTGGGCACCACATCCGCATGGCGCAACAATGTCACCTTCAAAGCCATGGGCTGGGGACTAAGAGAATCCTGCGACCGGCTGCAACTCCTCGCCGGAGACCGCCTCGACATCGCCTACACGCTCAACATGAACGACCATCCTGAGTTCGGCGGTCTGGAGCTAAGTCTCCGCGATATTGTTCGCAGTGCTGAAGGCCGCAGCACCGACGCCCGCAGTACTGACCCTCACAACGCAAACTCCGCTCTCGTCGGCCGCTGAGAATTCGCATCTGACAAATCGTCTCCCGAAACTTGACCGCAGGCCATTCTCCAGTTACATTTACCGCCATTCCAATCTTCGGAGGAAAAAGTCATGTTATCTGGGTTCAAGCAGTTCATCTTGCGCGGGAACGTGGTGGATATGGCAGTCGGTATCGTCATTGGCGGCGCCTTCGGCACTATCGTAACCGCCCTGGTCAAAGACCTTATCAACCCCGTCATTGCGCTTCTTGTGGGGAAACCGGATTTCACAGGGATCAGCTTTACGATTGGCACAACCGTGTTTCCGATCGGCGATTTTATCACTGCCGTGGTGAGCTTCGTGCTGCTGGCGGCCTCGGTTTATTTCTTCGTCGTAACTCCGGTCAATGCACTGGTCGCGCGCATGCGCAAAGACCCCGCTCCCGCCGACCCGACCACCAAAAAGTGTCCGGAATGCCTGAGCGAGATTCCCATCGACGCCCGCCGCTGCGCCCACTGCTCGCAGCCGGTGATGGGCAAGGCCGCGTGATTGGAGCAGGTCGCCGCTGGTTAAGAAACTTAGAGTGTGCCCGGAGCCTGCCCTGCGCTTATCGAACGTTCGCGCCGTTTCTTGACGCTAACCTGGGCGGCTCTTCACCCATCTGAACGGTGGGTATTGAATCTGGGAGTGGCAAATATCCCGACTTTCTTATAAGATCAAGGTTTCGGCATCAGCCTTGGAAGGATCCTTTAGTCATGGCACGAGTTTGTGATGTTTGCGGCAAGGGGCCGCAGTTCGGCAACACCATCAGCCACGCGCACAACGTAACCAAACGGCGCTGGAACGTCAATCTGCGCCCGGTTCACGCAAAGGTCGGCGCAGCCACCAAGCACATGCGCGTGTGCACGTCCTGCCTGCGCAGCGGCAAAGTCGTCAAAGCGTAGAAGTTTGCGTAGGGACGGACGCACTCGTCCGTCCGTTCCAAGCCACCTGCACATCGGGTTCCTGCCGGGTCAGAGCTGCGGCGTCCCACGCTGCCCGGTCGAGTAGCTCTACTGCCTGCTCTCGTCCTGCAACTTCAACAGGTCCTCGTAGCAGTAGTTCCGCGTCTCGTTGTTTGGCGTGCACCAATCGATGGCCCATTTCGGATTCGCCGAATCGAACACGACAAACGCAAACACCTGCCGGTACTTTGCCTGCACATGGGTCTTGACGACGAACTGCGAATACCCCAAAAGGCATTCTGCCTGCGTTTCTTTTCCGAGCCGTATTTTTTCCGGAGTCTGAATGCCCATCAAATCGTGCATGCGCCGCTGGCAGTCGAGAGACTTGTAAACGGCGAAAAGCGAATTGACCTGGTAGAGATATTTTCCCCATAGCGGATCGCGCGGCAAATCCTTCACCGACCGCGGATAGACTCCATGCGCAAGGTGGTAGGCGTCCAGTGCGTCGAGCAGGCTTTTCGCCTCTGTGGGAGCCGACGAAAGAGCCTTGGCGACGACCGGATCGGACTCCAGCATCCGCCGGTTGAAGGTATAAAACGCGCAGAGTACAAACACCACAAGAAGAAAGACGGTGAATCGCGCCCGTCCCTTACTCATCTTCGTGGCTCATCTTCACGGGTATCCTCACTCGGCGGATGTCCCCTGCTTGCTGGCTAGTCGACGTCCAGCAGTTGCACGTCAAAGATCAGCGTAGCGTCCGGCGGGATGACTCCGGCGGCGCCTTTTTTTCCATAGGCCAGATCAGCTGGAATCTTCAGCTGCCGCTTGCCGCCGACTTTCATCCCAGCCACGCCTTCGTCCCACCCCTTGATCACCTGGCTCGCGCCCAGCATGAACTGGAATGGACGGCCCGTACCGACTGAGCTGTCGAACTTCTTGCCATTGGTGAGCCAGCCCGTGTAGTCGACCTTTACTTTGTGACCGGGCTTGGCTTCCGCGCCGGTTCCGGCCTTGATGTCCCAATATTGCAGGCCGCTGGCCGTCTTGATGGGGTCGCCCGTAACCTTGGTTGGGCCGACCGCCGATTTCGCTGCCGTTTGAGCCGCGGCCAGTGTGATTAAGCTAAAAAGTACAAGTGCAGCCGTAAGAGCAATCTTCATTGTGTCTTCTCCATTGAAATTCGAATCAACCTGCAAGTCTGCATTCAATCTTTACACAAGCGCAATCGCGTCGATCTCCACCAGTACATCTTTAGGCAACCGCGCCACTTCCACAGTCGAGCGCGCTGGCGGAGCTTGCTTGAAATAACGCCCGTAGACTTCGTTCATGGCTGCGAAGTCTCCCATGCTTTTGAGAAACACCGAGCAGCGCACGACTTTCTCCAGGCTGCTGCCGGAAGCCTCAAGGATCGCTGCCACATTCTTAAGCACACGATCGGTCTGAGCCGCCACATCGCCCGCAACCACCTGCTGCGTCGCGGGATCGACCGGGATCTGCCCCGAAGTAAATATGAAGCCCCCGGCCCGAATGGCCTGCGAGTAAGGCCCAATCGCCTTCGGAGCCTGGTCCGTAGAAATCACATCACGCATGATGCCTCCAGTTAAAACAATGAACTCTGCCGCCGATTCGGCGTGATCCCGAAATGCTCATACGCCAACTGCGTGGCCACGCGCCCGCGCGGCGTGCGATTCAAAAATCCAATCTGGATCAAAAACGGCTCGTAGATCTCTTCAATCGCATCCGGCTCTTCCGCCAACGCCGCGCCCAGCGTACTCACGCCCACCGGACCGCCCTGATATTTTTCGATGATGGTCAGCAGCAGCTTGCGGTCGATCTCATCGAACCCGTGCTTGTCGACTTCCAGCATCGCCAGCGCAGCCTGCGCCGTAGCCAGATCGATATTCCCGGCAGCGCGCACCTGCGCATAGTCGCGCACGCGCCGCAGCAGGCGATTCGCAATTCGCGGCGTACCGCGCGAGCGGCCCGCGATCTCGGTCGCTCCGGCGCGGTCAATCTTCACGCCTAAGATTTCGGCCGAGCGCTCAATGATGATCCGCAAGTCGTCATGCGTATAAAACTCCAGCCGCAGCAGCAGTCCAAACCGCGAGCGCAGCGGAGCCGAAAGCAATCCCGCGCGCGTAGTCGCGCCCACAAACGTGAATGGCTTCACATCCATGGTGTGCGTACGCGCCGAGGGCCCCTGCCCGATCATGATGTCGAGCTTGTAGTCCTCCAGCGCCGAATAAAGAATCTCTTCCAGCGCCGGCTGCAGCCGGTGCACTTCATCGATAAAGAACACCTGCCGGTCGTGCAGATTGGTGAGGATGGCGGTCAGGTCGCCCTTGATTTGCAGCGTTGGGCCCGACGTTTGCTGAAACGCGACCGCGAGTTCATTGGCGATGATGTTGGCCAGAGTAGTCTTGCCCAGCCCCGGCGGCCCGTAAAGCAGCACATGGTCGAGCGCCTCTCCGCGCGACTTCGCCGCCTGAATGGCGACATCGAGATTCTCCTTAACCTTGTTCTGCCCGATGAACTCGACCAGTCGCTGCGGCCGCAGCTTGAGTTCAAACGACGAATCATCCTCAACCGGCGCGGCGGAGACGAGGCGGTCCTTGAGGTGAAGCGCGGGACTATCTTTGGCAGCGGACACTGAAAAGGATGGTAGCAGTTCTGCGTTGTGGGTTGCCAGTGAGTGCTGCGCGCGGTAATGCACCACTACCCTGCGTGCACTTCTGCGACCGGTGCTCGATTAGTTAGAGCGGGAGCATCGACCCATGCCGAACGTGAAGTACGTAAACCGATTCCTCTTCCGCAAACACCACAAACAGAAAACGATAGGTGCCGCGGTTGCCCGAGCCGAAAAACAGTTCGCGGATGGGTTGATGGAACGATGCGCTCTCGGGAGCCAGCGGACACCTCTCGGGGTGTCGTGCAAGAGTCTTTGCAGTCTGGCGCGCGCGCCGGATCCAGTCGCGCGCTGCCTGGGGTGCTTGGCTGCGGATATAGCGGTAGGCTGACCTGAGATCGCTCTCAGCTGCGGGAGTGACAATAACGCGATAAGTCATCTGCCTTCAGCTTCGCGTTCCAGTTCGTCAAACACATCGTCCGCGGGACGGCCCTCGCCTTTGCGGGCTTGCGCCAGGCCGCGCCGGATACTCGCCACGGCGTCCAGTTGGCTGGCCACTTCCTGATAGGCCTTGGCATCGAGAAGCACGGCTTCGGCTTTGCCGTTCACAGTGAGCACCAGCGGACGCCCGGTTTTCTTCATATGTTTCATCAGGCCCGTGGAGTTGCGTTTGAAGGTGGTCAGGGAGTGAATGTCTTGGGTGACATCAATCATGATGCGATTATAGCATCAGATTAGCATCTGATAAAATGCGCGAAAAGATGCGCGCGCGGCGGAGAAGAGGCGGCCCTTCATCGGCAAATCAGGATTGTTTTTGGCAAGAGCCACTGTGCGAAAATGTTAGCAGAAGAAAGATCGTGTAGGGCGGACACTCTTGTCCGCCAGCCAGGCCCCCGGAAAGGGGATGGGCGTCCTACTTGTGATTGCCTACTTTGCAGCGTCGCCCGCTTGCCCAGCGTAACCTAACGAATCCGCCACGGCCTGCACTTTTTTCAGGAATTTGGAAATAGGCATCCCGTCGTACTTATCGAGTAACAGATCGCGACCGTATCCGATGGTGACCGCTTTCTGGCTCACATTCAGGGCAGCATTACATTTGGCGATCATCTCATCTTCGATGTGCGGATCACGACATTCAGGGGAATCGTAACGAGGGTCATTGCATGCGTAACCGGCGCGAAAGCAGGCATTGAGAGCGTTGTGCTCGTCGAAGGCGTCAGTGGGTTTTGAGGGCTTTACGACGAACATTCCTTGCGTGCCGTCGCCGCCTGTAAGTCTTAGTCCCTCGATGAGTCCTGTATCACCGTGCCGCAAGAACAGAACAGACGGCCCCTCTTGCATGTAGGAGCCAGCGAACAATTTATCGCCGCGCCCTGTCAAAGTTCTCGCAATATCATGCTCGCCGGGTCCACATCTGACCGTTCCGGTTGGAAACGCGAAGGTAAGAATATCGCCGACCTTGTGAGAGCCTTTCCATGTATGCAACACCCTCACATCTCGGTACCAAATAGCATCCTCACCGGAAGGAGAAACAGCCATAGCTCCACCGTTGGGCCTGCCGGCCAGGACCACCTCGTCGCTCTTCTGCATCAATGTGGGCAGGTCTTTTTCTAATGTCGCCGGATTCACTTCACGAAGGCGGCCGTAGTATTGGGGGGCTGGGAGGCGCGCAGCTTTGGCCTGCTGGCACAGGGGGCTCGCATATATCACATCCTGCGGTTGTTCGGCCTGTATGTCTTTCACGTGCTTCTCGGGAACACTCTGCGCCAGTACACATCCGACCGCGACGGCAACGATAAGAATCGTTTGTATCAAGCTACGCCGAATCGTCTCCACAACTCTCTCCTTCTCGGACTGACATAGTGCTCGGTCAAGCGCAGGGGGCCAGGCCATCAACTGCGCCGCCTCACTGCCCAATCACGCCCAGATGCACGCCCTTCAGCTTACCTGCATCGAACCACGCCACCTTCTGGCCGAACCACGTCTTTGTGCCGCCGAGTTTGTACTTCTTCACTGCTCCCTGAAACTCACGCCCCGCCAGCAAAATCGCCACCGGAGATTCGCCAAACTTCGCAATCCGATCGGAGATCCATCCTCCAGAAGCCGCCACCAGAATGACCGGCTCGCCCGGGAAATACGCCATCCGGCCCCAGTCTTTCTGATTCTCCATCAGCGGCTCCGACCATCCATACGCCTTGCGGAACATGGCAACCGACGCGTCCAGATTGCTCACGGCGATCACAATGTTCTCTATGCCGGAAACCGGAGCCCCCTGCACGCTCGCCGAAGTCTGCACACGCCACGCGCGCGGCGTCTCATCTTCAATCATGAAAGGCATCACCGAACCAGCTGTGCCCGATCCCACATCCGCCGTCGTCCACTCCACCGCCATGCCGTCTGGCCGCTTGCGGCTGCCGCGCTGCGGAGTGGTCGCCGCAATCCCGGCTTTCTTCAGCCGATCCACTTCCTGCAGCAACACATTTGTGCCCACAGCCCACGCGCACGTCACCGCATCCTCGCCCATAAACTTGGCCCAATCCGAGCCCGAGGTCGCTCCCGCTTTGATCGGGGCAATCAACTCGATATAGGTTCCGTCGTCGAAGCCAACCGCCGCCATCTGCGTGATGCCATTGCCGTGCGGGCCGCCGAAATCCGGAGTCAGCCCGACATCGGTGAACGCTTGCCGCAACGTGTCGAGATTCGACCCGCAAACGGATACATGGTCAAGTTCGAGCATGTCGGTTTTGTTCTCCTGGGATATAGCAGGCAGAGAGAGGAGTAAGAGAGCAAACGCAACAGTCGACAAGCGCCGAATGGGAGGCTGATTCACGAAAGAGCAGCAATCGACGGAGTAACAATAAGAAGAGATGAAACGTAAAAGGCGTAGAGGATTCCGGTGCAACATGAAGGACCTCCTGAGCGAGTTCGAACTCTGCATCGTACGCCAGAATGCCCGATCAGGAAACGATTTAATGGAAAGGACGCCTTAATTCCTAGGCTTCGCACGGCGCCGGGGGAGATGCGACGGGCGCCGTCCGGGGCTTGTTCCTACTCCTCTTCTTCCTTCACCTCGCCGCGCTCGGCCTTCGACTTCTCGATAATCTTCTCCTGTAGTTGTGCCGGGACCATGTCGTAGTGGTGCATTTCCATGTTGAAGCTGCCGCGGCCCTGCGTCATCGAAGTCAAGTCGGCGCCATAAGTCAGCATCTCCGCCATGGGAGCCTCTGCCTTCACAATCGTGTTGCCGCCCTTGTTATCCATGCCCTGAATGCGGCCGCGCCGGCTGTTCAGGTCGCCCATAATCGTCCCGGCAAACTCGTCCGGCACTGTGATCTCGACATTCATAATCGGCTCAAGCAAAGTAGGCTTGGCCACTTCCATCGCCTTCTTGAACGCAATGCGCCCCGCCATTTGGAAAGACAAATCGTTCGAATCCACATCGTGGTACGACCCGTCATACAAAATCACGCGGAAATCGACCATTGGGAATCCGGCCAGATAGCCACGCGCCGCGGCGTCTCTGATTCCTTTTTCGACCGGAGGAATATAGTTCTTCGGAATCGCTCCGCCGAAAATGTCATTGACGAACTCAAACTCCCCGCCGCGCGGCAGCGGCTCCACTTTAATTTTGCAGTCGCCATACTGTCCGTGTCCCCCCGTCTGCTTCTTGTGCCGCCCCTGAACGTCGGCCTTCCCGCGAATCGTCTCGCGATACGGCACCTTCGGCGCCTTCAGCACCACTTCCGCGTGATATCGCTTTTTCATCTTCGAGACCACAACTTCAATATGTTGCTGTCCCGTACCTGCAATCAGAAATTCCTTGGTCTGCGGATCGCGGAAGAAGCGCAGCATCGCATCCTCTTCCATCAGCTTATGCAGCCCAATGCCCAGCTTGTCTTCATCCGCCCGCGTTTTCGGCTCAATCGCAAACGTGATCGCTGGCTCCGGCAGCTTCACATGCGGATACTGAATCGGCGCGTTCTTGTCACCCAGCGTGTCCCCAGTTAGCGTCTCTTTCAGTTTCGCGACCGCGCCAACATCTCCCGCGTGCAACTCTTGAATGGGAACCATGGTCTTGCCCTGCACCACGGAGATGTGCGCGAACTTCTCCTGCATATTGCGGTTGAAATTCTGCAGCGAGGCATCATTCTTGAGTACACCCGAGAAAACCTTGAAATAGGAAATGCGGCCGGAGAAGGCATCGGACACGGTTTTGAACACATAAACCGACGCTGGCTCGTTGTCCGTTCCCTTGCGCTCAGCCGGAGTCCCATTTCCCCCGACCGGTTCGCCCGTGATCACATGATGCTCGTTGGCCGCCGGCGTGTAGTCGACAATAAAATCCATCAGCTCGTCGACGCCAATATTGCCGAGCCCCGATGTAAACAGCACGGGAAAAAGTTTGTCCTCGCGGATGGCTTCGTGCAGCGCCGGCACCAGATGCTCTTCCGGGATGGTGCCGGTCGCGAAGTACTCCTCCATCAACTCGTCTTTCCCTTCGGCGACCAGTTCGACGAGCTTCTCATGCGCTTCCTTCGCGGCATCTGCCAAATTCGCCGGAATTGGCCCTTCCTTGCCCTTGCCGCTTCCGCCCATCTCGTATGTGTACGCCTTCATCCGCACCAGATCGACGATTCCGCTCAAATTCTTCTCGGTCCCAATCGGCAACTGTAGCGGCGTGATGGCGCGGCCAAAGGCCGTGGTCAGCGACTCCAGCGTGCGCGTCGCATCCGCGCGCTCGCGGTCCATGCGGCTTACCACGATCATGCGCGGCAAATTTATTTCCTCGCAGTATCCCCAAACGCGCTCGGTCACGACCTCAACGCCCGCCACGCCGTCCACGACCACCAGCGCCGCATCCACCACCGGCAGTGCCATCTTCGCGTCGTGCACGAACATGTTGAATCCCGGAGTATCGAGCAGGTTCAGCTTGCTCTTGCCCCACTCCACAAAGGCCAGGCCGGTCGCGATCGACATCTTGCGGGCAATTTCTTCGTCGTCGTAATCGGTGGTCGATGTGCCGTCATCGACGTGCCCGAAACGCTGCGTTGCTCCCGCAGTTTGCAGCATCGCCGAAACAAGGGTGGTTTTGCCCGCGCGCCCATGCCCGATCAAGGCAAGGTTGCGGAGGCTGGCTGCTTCGTAAACTTTCACGATTTGTCTCCTTCAAGTGTGCAGGGACGGCGTCTCGGCCCTATGCACGTGGGGACAGCCGCCTTCGGCTGTCCGCGGAGCCAAGCTCCGCAGATCGCTGACGTACCGCAACCGCGGGATGGAAAACTCCGGCTGGGCCGTATCTTAAAGAAGAGAGCTGGTACAGGCCAAACGCGGCATCGCCTGCGAAATTATTGATCCTAACACAGGCGTTCGAGCAGCCTCAAGGAAGCCAGTCATAGGAACATCCGCCCTCGACCGTTCCTGGCGGTCTATTTTGCCTTCACAAACTCGCCCAGCGGCATGACCTCAACATTTTTTGCCAGTGTATAAGCTCTGTCGCCCGGATAGAGAACATACAGGTAATCGAGCTTTAGGTCGGTCAACGCAATCCGCATCGAAGGTGTCAGCCGGGGCGCGTCCGCGCGCTTGCATTCAACCCCAATGCGGCGCCCATTCTTGAACAGCAACAGATCGAGCTTAGCCCCGTTGTGTGTGGCCCGGAAATAGGCCTCGTCGGGGCGAAACGACTTCAGCACTTCCTCTACGGCGTAGTCCTCCCACGAAGCGCCCACCTTGGGGTGCGACTCGAGGTCTTGCCGATTCGCAATGCCCAGCAACGCGTGCAGCAGCCCCGTGTCGCGTACGTACACCTTAGGTGCCTTGACTTGCCGTTTTTTGAGATTCTCAAACCACGGCTGCAGCTGGCGAACCATGAACACGCCTGTCGTCAGGTCGAGATAACGGCGCACCGTGGATTCATTGAGCGCGATGGCGCGCGCCATTTCAGCCGCGTTCCAGATTTGCCCGTGGTAGTGGGCAATCATGGTCCAGAAGCGCCGCATCGAAACAGCGGGAATCGTGATGCCCAGCTGGGGCATGTCGCGCTCCAGAAATGTCTGTAGGAACTGCCGCCGCCAGGCCAGGGAGTCGGTTTCGGTTCGAGCCAGGTAAGCTAGCGGGAATCCGCCCCGAAGCCAGTGGCGCGCCTGCGCGGAGGCTCCCAAATCAGCGAGCCGGAAACCCTCCAGCGGGACTGTTTCCAGCCGTCCCGCGAGCGTCTCCGACGATTGCTGCAACAACTCCGGCGAAGCGCTGCCAAGAATAAGGAAGCGCGCGGGCAGAGGCCTGCGGTCGGCCAGAACGCGTAACAAGGGAAACAGCTCGGGACGCCGCTGCACTTCATCGATCACGACCACTTTGCGCAACGGGCGGAGAGCGGTATCCGGCTCGCTGAGGCGAGCCAGGCTTGCCGGATCTTCGAGATCAAAATAATTGGGTGAACCGGGAGCAACAAACTGCCGCGCGAGTGTCGTCTTTCCACACTGCCGCGGGCCAACAATTGCGGCAACTCGGCTGCGCCGCAGGGCGGTGCGTACAAGAGCGATATCGGACAGGCGGTAAATCACTCCCAAAACCATGAAAATCCCGCTGTCAGTGCGGGATTTTCATGGTTACAAACTGGGCCGTCAACTTCGCTAGGCACGCCTGGAGCTGGCTTGGCGACGCCAGCACGTTACCAGACTACAACGCAGCAACCCGTTCCCGAATCAGCTTCTTAATCTTCTCGACAAAGTCCGCTGTCCCCATGTCTTCAGTCTTCTCTTTCCCCCGTGTACGGACGTTGACCTTGTTCGCTTCCGCCTCTTTGTCGCCGACCACCAGCAGAAACGGCACCTTCTGCATTGCGTGCTCGCGGATCTTGGCGTTCATCTTCTCGTTTCGCGCATCCACCTCCACGCGCACGCCGGCCGCGCGCAGCTGCGCCGCGACTTTCTCCGCGTACTCCACATGCCGCTCGGCAATCGGAATCATCACCGTCTGTACCGGCGAGAGCCATACCGGAAACGCTCCGGCATAGTGCTCGATCAGCACACCAAAAAAACGCTCCACTGACCCATACAGCGCCCGATGCACCATTAGCGGCTGTTTGCGCGTGCCATCCTCGGCCACATACTCCAATCCAAACCGCTGCGGCAGATTGAAATCGAACTGTACAGTCGAAAGCTGCCACAGCCGACCGATAGCATCCACTAGCTTCACATCGATCTTCGGCCCATAAAACGCGGCTTCGCCAGGAATCGTCTTGTATGGAATCTTCCGCCCGGCAAGAACTTTTTCCAGCGACTCGGTCGCCAGCTTCCACTGCTCATCGCTGCCGACAAAGTTCTTGCGATCATCGGGATTCCAAGTGGAAAGCTCGGTCTGAAATTCGGTGAACCCGAAATCCTTGAGTACTTCGAGCGCAAAATCGAGACAGCCTCCAATTTCATACTCGATCTGTTCGGGCGTGCAAAAGATGTGGGCATCGTCCTGGGTAAACCCGCGAACACGCATCAAGCCATGCATCACGCCCGAGCGCTCATACCGATACACCGTGCCCAGCTCGCCCAGCCGCACCGGCAAATCGCGATACGATTTCAGCGAGTCCTTATAAATCAAAATGTGCCCCGGGCAGTTCATCGGCTTCAGCCGATACTCAGCATCATCAAGCTCCATCGCGTCGAACATATTGTTCGAGTAATAGCCCTCATGGCCCGAGGTGTAGAACAATTGCCGCCGCGCCACGTGCGGCGTGCATACGAGCGAATACCCGCGCCGCAGGTACTCTTCGCGCATCCAGTCTTCCATCTCTTCGCGGATAATCCCGCCCTTCGGATGCCAGAAGATCAGCCCCGGCCCGGCCAGTTCCTGGATTGAAAACAAGTCGAGTTGCTTGCCCAGCACGCGATGGTCGCGCTTCTTCGCCTCTTCAACACTGTTCAGATAGGCATCGAGGTCTTTCTTGGAAAAAAACGACGTGCCGTAAATCCGCTGCAGTTGAGGATTCTTTTCATCCCCCAGCCAATACGCGCCGGCAATATTCAGCAGCTTGAACGCCTTGATTCTGCCGGTCGAAGGAATATGCGGCCCGCGACAAAAATCCAGAAACTTGCCGGTCTTATAAATCGAAATCTTTTCATCGGGCTTGGTGAACTGCGCGATGAAGTGGCACTTCATGAAGTCCCCTTCCTTCTTGAAGCGTTCCAACCCCTCGGCGTGAGGCAGAAACTCGCGTGCGTAAGGCAAATCCTGCGCGACTAGTTCCTGCATCTTCTTTTCGATCCTCTCGAGATCATCCGGCGTAAACGGAGTCTCGCGGTAAAAATCATAGAAGAACCCGTTCTCCGTAGACGGCCCATGCCCGAGCTTGGTCTCCGGGAACAGTTCCAGCACCGCCGCCGCCATCAAATGCGCCGATGAATGGCGATAGACCTCGAGCGCCTCCGGATCTTTGTCCGTCAGGATGCGCAACTCGGCGTCTTTTTCGAGCGGCCGGGTTAGGTCGATCAGGTCGCCGTTGTCTTTGGCCGCCAGCGCCGCGTCCGCCAGCCGCGGCGAGATCGACTTCGCCACCTCCAGCGCCGTCGTGCCCTTGGGAAATTCTTTGCTGCCACCGTCGGGAAACTTCACATGAATGCTGTCAGACATAGATTGACCCTTTATATTCAGCTGAATCCTAGAGTTTAGCATTGGCGGAAGCTCAAGCGTCGTTACACGCGCGGGGTCGTTGCGGGGCAGGATCCCAAAGCTGGGACACTATACGCGAGCGACGGTCCGGCTGATGAAAGCTAGCCAAAATAGAAAAGCGATGATTTGCTACGGAAGAAGACAGCGTATTGTGAGGACGTTGCCAGCCTGCCCTGAGCTAGCCGAAGAGGCGACCAGGCCCTCGCTTCCAAGGGAGGAAAAAATTCAGGCGTGCGCCGCTACGTCGTTCGCGGCGCTCCATGCAGTTCTTCAATCGACGCTTTCACCCGCGCGGTCAGCGATTCCATATCCGCCATCCCGAGCCCCGCCGTCGGAATCACCTCGCCTATGCGCATTTCCAGCGGCTGGCAGCGGATGTGATACGTGTTCATTGGCAACAGATCGAATGTATCCACCAGCGCAAGCGGCACAATCTCCGCCTGCGCCTTGATCGCCAGGAAAAATGCCCCCGGCAAAAACGGTTGTATTTTCCCGTCCGGCGTGCGTCCACCTTCGGGGAAGATCACCAGCGGCATCCCGTCGCGCAGGCTCCTTAGTGCCGATTTAATCGCACCCACCGACGCCCTCGGGTTCTGCTGGTTGATGCAAACCTGCCCCGACCGCTTCAAATGCCATCCCACGAACGGATATGACAGCAGCTCGCTCTTAAAAATGATCCGAAATTGAAATGGCAAATAAACGTAGAGGATGGGAATATCCATCGCGGAGGCGTGCGTAACCGCAAACACCCTAGGAGCATTGCTCGCGCCCGACGCCACAGCCGTAGTATTCCCCGTCACCGTGACCGGCGAAAAAATCGTCTTCATGATCAGCCACGACCACGCCCGCGCCAAGTCGTGCTGAATCCTTCCGCTCTTGTCAAACAGCGAGCAAACCAGTGACAGCGATCCCAGCAGGATCGTGTAACTCCAAATCAGGGGATCGATGATGAAGTAGGAGCGCAGCCGGCTGCCCCACCCATAATGCCGAACCGCCCCGCCCCGCGCAGGGACTGTAGCGGCAACTGCTTGTGTGAGGACGGGCGGCGCCTCGCCAGTCCATGCCGAGCGCAGTTCGGCCCCGGCCTTCTCCGGCTCGACAGTAGTTGTGGCAATCTTATTCAAGGTTCCGTTTGGTGCTTTCTTTTGCAAAAAAAACCCTACAGAGGTTGCGCCTTGGCTTTTAGGCCTCCGTGTACTCTGTGTACCCCGTGGTTAACGCCTTTACCGATACCCAAATCGGAGCTCGATCTATCGGCTACTAAAACGACTCTTCTCGCCCAATGACCCTGTAGATTAGATGCGCGCGCCCAGCATACGCATCGCCTCTCCGACTACGTAAATCGATCCGGTCACTACCACCAGCCCATTGGGCTCGATGGCTTCGGCGGCCTGTTCCAGCGCCTCACGAACGCTTTCCGCCTCACCTATCTCCCCCGCAACGCGCGCCGCAGCCTGCCGAATTTCCACGGGAGTCGCCGACCTGGGATTGTCCGCATGAGTCGCGATCACGCGCTCGGCAATCGGAAACAGAATCTCAGCCATCTCGGCCATAGCTTTATCGCGCAGAACACCAAACACCATCGTGATGGGCCGGTCGCCATAGACAGCAGCGAGCGTCGCTCGCAACGCCCATGCTCCCGCCGGATTATGCGCCACATCGAACACATACTCGACCGGTTTTCGGCTCTCGGCTTTCGGCTTTTTCATACTCGGAGCCAAGCCTGCGTGATCAGGCTGCATCGCACCCGCAACCACCTGAAACCGCCCCGGCCAATGCGTCTCGCGAATCCCGCGCTCAATCGCCGCGGGCGTAATCTGCTTGAATCCTTGCTCGTTCAGCTCCACCGCCGCCGCAACCGCCAGCGCGGTGTTCCTGAATTGATGTCGTCCAATCAACGGCGACTCTACGGTAATCGTAGTGCCGAGCAATTCCAGCAAGTACCGCTGCCTAAGCCCAGCAGCGGACGAAACCTGCGAACTGTCGCCTGAAAACTGAGAACCGGGAACTGAGAACTGAGAACTACCTGGCAACTGGCCGCTGGCAACTGGCAACTGACTCCCCGGTGAAACCGGCGGAACATACGGCACCGCGTTCACCGCCCGCGCCCCCGCGTCCAGAATCGCATGGCCGATTACGTCGTTCGCTTCCGCGAGTTGCGGCAGCGTCACCACCACTCCGCCTTGGCGGATAATCCCCGCCTTCTCGCGCGCTATCTCGGTGATTGTCTCGCCCAGAAACTTCTGATGATCGAGCGCAATATCCGTAATGATGCTCACCCGCGGTTCGACCACGTTCGTCGCATCCAGCCGCCCGCCCATTCCGACTTCCAGCACCACAATCTCTGGACGATTGCGCGCAAAATACTCAAACGCCATCGCCGTCAGCATCTCAAAAAAGCTCGGATGCCACGGCAGATCCCCTTCGCTTACCAGCCGCTCAGCTGTTCTCCCAACCACATCATGAACCAGCGCAAAGTCGTCATCGCCGATCGCGTGCCCATCGAGCCGAATCCGCTCATTGATGCGCACCAGATGCGGCGAAGTATAAAGCCCGGTCTTCATCCCAGAAGCCTGTAGGATGGAAGCGAGAGTCGCGGCCGTCGAGCCTTTGCCGTTCGTGCCCGCAATCAAGACGCTCGGAAAGGCCTTCTCTGGACGCCCTAGCGCCGCCAGCACCACCCGCATGTGTTCCAGGTCAAACTTGTGCGACGGCGTCTGAGTCAGCTCATGACCCAACGCATACATCTGCGCCACTGCGGTTTCGTAGGACAAGATCGCTGCTCGCTCTTCGCGAATCAAGGCTCTGTATACGGACAAGGATAACAATTTGAGGCGCTGGATTCGACTCTCTCGCATTAGAACGAGGCTGTTGGAGGTCAAATTGCTTTGTGGAAGGCCTGAGCAGCATCCCTAGCCACCCCGCCAAGGATAGGCTTTGGCGAACAGAGAACGACGAATAACGGGCTTACGCCTGATGGCTGACGGCTGATGGCTGAGAGCTGCTTCCCATGAACGCCAGCGCCCGCGCGATATACCCCTTCATCTCCTTACGCGGCACAACCGCATCCAGCATTCCATGCTCCAGCAGGAACTCCGACCGCTGGAACCCCGGCGGCAGCTTCTGCCGGATCGTCTGCTCAATCACGCGCGGCCCCGCGAATCCAATCAACGCCCCCGGTTCGCCTATATTGAGGTCGCCCAACATGGCAAACGACGCTGTCACGCCTCCGGTCGTCGGGTCCGTCAATACGGAAATATAAGGAACCTTGGCGTCGTCCAGCCGCGCCAGCGCCGACGAAATTTTCGCCAGCTGCATCAGGCTGATCGCGCCTTCCATCATGCGCGCTCCACCCGACGCCGAAACAATAATCAGCGGCGTTCGCGTTTCGGTCGCCTTCTCAATCGCGCGTGTGATCGCTTCACCCACCACCGCGCCCATGCTTCCGCCGATAAACGCATACTCCATCGAGCTGACAATCACGGGACGGCCATCCAGCTTCCCATGCGCATTGATCACAGCGTCTTTCAGTCCCGTGTCAGCCTTCGCCTGCTTCAGCCGCGAGGAATATGGCTTCAGGTCCACGAACTTGAGCGGGTCGGTCGAAGCCAGATTGCCATCGAAAACTTCATATTTTCCATCGTCGAGCAGGTGCGCCAGCCGTGTGCGTGCGTGAATCCGAAAATGTTTGTCGCACTTCGGACAAACATTCAGATTCTCCTCCAGATCCTTTTTCCAAATGATCTGCCGGCAGCTGTCGCACTTCACCCACAACCCTTCAGTTCGGACTTTTTTCTCGCCCGCCGCGTCGATCTCCCCGGATTGTCGTTTAAACCACGCCATAATGCGATTGAATCATTAAATCATTTAGTCATCGGTTCACTTAAGAGAATGAAAAATGATTCAATGAACCGATGATTCAATGATTCAATATCAGTACTCGATTCCTCTCTGCGCCATCACGCCCTTCTCGTATGCGTGTTTCACCTGGCGCATTTCCGTCACCGTGTCGGCAATCTCCACAATTGTCGGATGCGCATTCCGTCCGGTCAAGATCACGTGCACCATCTCCGGTCGTTCTTTCAACGCAGCCACCACTTTAGCGGGATCCAGCATGCCGTAGCTGATCGCATAATTAATCTCGTCGAGCACCACCAGATCCCACTCGCCCGACCGAATCGCGGTCTCAGCCTCGCTCCACGCCTCTTCGACCATCCGCACATCTTCCGGATCGGGCTTCTCCGCCCCAACTTTCACAAACCCGCGCCCCATCTGCTTCATGACAAACTTGTCGCCAAAAGCCTGCACCGCGTCGAGTTCGCCGTAATGCCACGATCCCTTCAAAAACTGCAACATCAGAACCCGCATCCCCTGCCCTACCGCACGCAGAGCTGTTCCCATGGCAGCAGTGGTTTTGCCCTTGCCCGGGCCAGTATTCACAATGATGAGACCGCGGCGAAGCTCCGGCATGCAAGATCCCAGATACCAGATAAGTATGAAGTCCGAATCTGTGATTGTACGCGGAGCGCAGGGGATTTACACCCGCTGGCTAGGGTCGTTCGCGTTAGATCCGCACTAGAACAGGAAGCTTTCCAAGGAGGCAAGAGCTCTGGGTTGGAGTAGCGCAGCGCTTTAGGGAAACTCTGATTAAGCGCTGGCGTCCAAGCCCGCGAAAAATCGGCGATCTGCGGCAGCTCTCGCCCTTTAGAAGATACTAAGCCAGAGTTTCCTTAGCGCTGCGGTAAGCCTCCGGTGCCAAACGATAACGGCGGACAGTCTGAGACCGTCCGCCGGAGGAAATGGTGAAAGTGCCGCCGTTACGGCATTTCCACCACGCGGGTGAGTTGGGGTCGGGCTTCTTGCGTGATCGGAGGTGTATCTTCAGCGCCGAGCAACCGAACCGCAATCCGCAGCGCGTCCATCTCCTTGCGGATTCGCGTCAGCTCCTGTTCCTTCTGTCTCAGCACTTCATACGGGTTTTTCATTTGGGGGAGGGCCTCGCTCTTCAAGCCGAATCGTCGTGCAACTACACAATAAGTCACACGCCGCAGTCTGAAAAGCTTCCCGAAGTGCACATCATGGCACGTCTTCGTCGCTTCCCGCGCGTCTTTTCGGCCCCTGTCCCGTTACTTTGTCGTTACTGCCCTGCCGCTACACCTTGCCGCTCTAGCGGGCCGCGGAAAGAATCTCCGCCATCTCTGATTTGGGCGCCGCAGCTTGGTGCCCCAGGTTCGCGCCCATCTTTTGGGCGCTAACCTCGGCGGATGCTGGCCGTTAACTGTAGCGCTGGCGCTTTCCGCCGGCTGTCGTGGGGGGCGCCTCGCCCGCCGCCATCGCAGATACGCGAAGTCAGCCGCCGCTAATGCCCCAAATGATAAGGATGATTCTTCAGAATGGTGAACGCCCTGTATATCTGCTCCAGGAGCACAACTCGCGCCAGCTCGTGCGGCAATGTCATCTTGCCCAGCGAGAGCGTGAGCGCCGCCTGCCGCCGTGCCTCATCGCTGAACCCATCGCTCCCGCCAATCGCAAACAGCAGCGGAAGAGCCTGCACTTGCTCGCGCTCCAGAAACGCAGCCAGCTCTTCGGAGGAAAATTGCTTTCCCCGCGAATCGAGAAGAACCAGCTTGTCCCGCCCGCGATCCTTCCCCCGTTCGCCGCGCGCCAGCGCCAGCACCGCCGCTTCGTCCTTTACCGCCAGGCCCTCAACCTCTGCATAGCGCGCGATCCGCTTCAAATATTCTCCGGTCAGACTCTGAATCGCCGCCTCTTTCGTCTTCCCGATCAATGCCACTTTAATCTTCACAAAGTCTCAGTGAAATTTCAGGCCTTCGACTTCTTCGCGCTCTTGCGTGGAGCGGCAGCTTTGGCTTTGGTGGCCCGAGTCTTTTTCGGCTTGGGCAGCAATTCCTCCGGCTCCATCCGCCGCGCAGACTTCCACAGCCGCTCCAGATCGTAGAACTGGCGAGCCTTCTCCGAGAAGACATGCACCACAAAGTCCACGTAATCGAGCAGCACCCACTCCGCCTGCTTGTAGCCTTCCTTGTGTGTGGCGCGCAGGCCCATCGCTTCCAGCCGTTCATCCACCGCGTCGGCAATCGCCTGAATCTGCCTCGAATTCGTTCCGCTGGCCATTAAGAAATAATCCGTGAATGCGCCCGACCCCTGCTCCAGTTCGAGAATGGTCAGTTGTTCCGCTTGTTTTTCCTGACAGGCGAGAATCGCTTCGCCGATCTGATGTTTGAGGTCGTTTTTTGCAGCCATAGGTGAGTTGTTTGATTGTATCGCGTGGAGCGGCAAGATTGCAGAAGCCAGAGCTATCACCTTCCCGGCTGAGGATCAGTGTATGACTCGCAACGGATGGAAGGGTCCGCAGCGTATAGATCTTTCACAGACAGGGTGAACCTGGGCTGTTTCTCAATCTGCTTGATGGCCAAAGCAAGATGCTCCTGCGTCCACGTACCACCAAGTGGGGGGCTTACAAAGTCAACGCCGAGCACATCCTTCGACAGAATGAAACTAGCATTATTTTGGATATTAAAGTCTTGACTGCCATCATGTTCCGTTAAGACGACGGCAAAAACCAATCCATTCGGGCGAGTAGGAGCCGCATACTTTACCAGGTAAATTTCTTTGTCAGGCTCATAGGAGTTTTCATCTAGGAAGTACCCGAAAGTCAGCTCTTTAGCTTTTGAGGCTGGCAAGAAATCTTTGACCGCGAGACAGTGGGCAGCACGAAACAGGAGCTGTGGCGCTTTTTCCTGCGAGTGAGCCGCCACGCCCAGACAGATCAGTGCTGATATCGCTAACCTAATTTTCCTAATAGTGAGTGTCCTCTCGGCCATCGGTCTTAATACAGCCCGATCTTCTTAATGTACTCCCCCACCCGCGGATCAACCCATCGCGCCATCGATTTCCCACTCGCCGCCGCTTCCCGAATCGCCGTCGCGGAAATATTCTGATGCACTCCTTCGAGCAAATGCAGTCTCACTCCCGGCAGCATTAGGTCGCCGGTCGCCGGCTGTTTGTGAAATGGCCGTGTCACAGCCGCCGCCGGACGCAGCTCTTCCGGCAACGCCTCCGCCACGTCGCGCAGCGAATACCCCGGTCGGCTCGCCACGACAAACTCGCATTCTCCGAGCAGCGCGCGCGCCTCTTGCCATTTCGCAATGTCGCGGAAGGCATCAATCCCAATCAGCAAAAACAGCCGGTCCGCTTTCTTTAGCCTAGCCTTCAGCCGACGCACAGTATCAATCGTGTAGTTCACCCCGCCTTGCATAGGGATTGTCTGCGTAGGGACAGCCGCCCTCGGCTGTCCGGCTTTCGCCCGAGTAGCGCCCGCCGCCTGTCCCCCAGGGCACAGCTCCGCCTCCGGCGCTTCCAGCAGCGACGGCACAAACCGCTTTTCATCCTGCGTAGCCAGCGCTACCATCGCATAGCGGTGCGCAAACGGCGTTACCGGATGCTTCTGCTTATGCGGAGGAACATTGGCCGTCACAAACAACACCTGCCGCAACTCATAGCGATCCGCCGCCGCGCTCGCCAGCGAAATGTGTCCCTTGTGTATGGGGTCGAAGCTGCCACCAAAAAATCCAATATTCATAAGGAGTGTTTTGCTAGGCCCAGCAACTCTGCCTGCTAGTTTCTTCGTTTGTCCGCCAACGTTGCAAGCTCTCAATTTCGCACGTGCCCCGCGTCACTCCCGCGAAGTTACCTTCGGCTATCTCCTCACTTTGAAAACTCCCGTCAACACTGTTACATTTCCGCCCAGACAGTTTTTGAGGATTTGCGATGTCTTGGGTGGTCAAACTGGAAGACGACTTGGGCGAGCACGGCGAATGGGTCATTCTTAACGGAGTGATTCCCGGCGCGACCGATCCCGGCTTTGTGCTGCTGAGCGGCGTCGACCCGTTCGGCAAGACTGTATTCAACCATCTACAAATGGAAGCCTTCCTTCAGGAATGGGAGCGCGCTAAGGATCGCGTCCGCGACGAACCGCAAATGGAAGCCTGGCAACGAGTCAAGCAGATGGCCGAACACTGCCGCGAAGACCGCGACCTCTACCTCCGCTTCGTCGGCAACTAACGAGCCGCTGAGTTCCGCTTTCCTCCGTGCCCCCCGTGGTTCGCGTCTTTTGCCGATACTTACCGTGCTAACAAGTAATCTCGCGCTTGTCTTCCTGAGCACCGCGGCTGCAAGCGAAGCGCAGCAGACGCAAGTCGAAGGACCCCTACCTTTCCATCATGCAATCACCGCGCCGGCAGATTCTCCGTCAGAAACTTCACCGCATTCTCTCCCATGACCATGCGGATCTCTTTCTCCGAGTATCCAGCATCCATCATAGCCGCCGTGATCTCCACCACGCCGGTTGTATCGAAAGGTTCCGTCACCGCTCCATCGAAGTCCGATCCTAGCGCCACATGCTCCACCCCCACTCGATCGGAAACATACCGCATCGCCTTCACAATCGACCGTGCATCCCGTCCGCAGGTTGCCACGTTCCAGTATCCAATTCCGATTAGCCCGCCCTTCATCGCCACTGCTTGTATTTGATCGTCCGTGAGATTGCGGTTGTTCCTGCATGTCCCCCTCACGCCGGTGTGTGACACGAGCACGGGTCGCGTCGCCATCTCCAGCACATCGCTAATCGTCTTCGGCGAGGCATGCGCCAGGTCGATGATCATGTGCCGCGCCTCCATCTGCCGTACCCATTCCTTGCCTTTATCGGTCAGCCCGATCCTGTCTATCCCTGCTGATGATCCTCCAATATCGTTATCGAAGAAATGGCTCGGCGACATCATGCGATACCCTGCGCTGTACAGCACGTCCAGATTTTCCAGTTTGCCATCCAGTGCGTGTGCTCCTTCAATCGCGAGCAGCCCCGCCGTCAGGTGGGAATCCGCTTGCCGGCGCGCCAGATAGTTCGTAAGGTCGGCTGCGCTCTCAATCAGCGCGAAGCCTCCGCGTGATGCGATCGCCACATCGTGCAGTCGGCTCGCCTCGTACACCGCCCGCTCCGTCAGGCTTCCCCACGTCTTCAGTGGCCACCGCTCCATCACCGCCAGCCAGAAGATTTCGTCGCTTGTGTCGGCGTTACGAGTGAGGTTCGGCCCGCGTGGCATCTTTGTCGGCAGCGAGAACACCTGCAACGCCACATTACCGTCGGCCAGCCGCGGAATGTCCACGTGCCCATACCGCGAGCGTCGGAGCAGGTCCCTTCCCCACAAAAGCGTATCCGCATGCAGATCGACAATCGTCAGCTCTTCGTGCAGATCGCGCGCGCGGCCCGAGACCAAGTGTCCATACGGCGGCCTCGTCACCACCTTGTTCTCGCGTTCATCGACCAGCCGCGGCCCTTTCGAAAAGAAAACTCCCACCAGGCACAACACCACCAGAATGACCGGAACCAGCCTGCGCACGACTCCCCCTTCTCCGATTGAGTCTACTATTTCGATAGCCCTCCCAGCGCCTCGCGAAATAGCGCCTCAAAGTTCTTCGTTCCCGCCTCGTTCGCTTTGCGCGCCCCGAGCAGTGCCTTTTCCGCCGACGTCCGCTGATATCCCAGATTCACCAGCGCAGAGATCACATCCTCTTCAACCGGGCTGTTCTGGGGCGCGCTCGCCGCTGCCGCTTCCAACACAGCCGGAAGCTTGTCGCGCAGCTCCAGCACCATGCGCTCAGCCGTCTTTTTCCCTATTCCTGGGATGCGCGTCAGCCGCCCCACATCGCCTCCGCGAATCGCCCCAGTCATTTCCTCGGCCTGCATCCCGCTTAAAATCGTAATCGCCAGTTTCGGCCCAATGCCGCTCACCGTCAGCAGTTTTTCAAAAAGTTGTTTTTCTCCCACTCGCAAGAATCCGTAGAGGCTGAGCGCATCCTCCCGCACATGCGTGTGGATGTGCAACGCCACTTCGCTTCCAGCCGCAGGCATTTCCGAAAACGTTGGCACACTGATCGTCACCTCATAGCCCACGCCGTGCGTTTCGACAATCGCCTGATTCGGATGCTTCACCAGCAGTGTCCCGCGAAGATGCGCAATCATCGCGGGTAGTGTAACGCAGCGCCGGCGCTTGATATCAATGATTCATGATTTTGTCGCCGCTAGATGATGAATAGCCGCGAGGCGATTCCGAGTGCCGCACATCGAGCAATCGCGAATTGCCACCCCGCCGATCCTCGTTTTCCTAGCCCCGTCCACAAGAACTTCGCCCGCTCCACAGCTTATGCACAGAATCGCCCCTCTTTCCTGTTGCGCCTCCGCTCGCGCTCCGGCAAAGTGCTTATCAGTCAAGCGCGAGTATGTTTCTGAAGCGCTGCCGACCGAAGTTCAGCGTTGCCGGTGATTCTCTCGAGGGTGAGTCACCGGGGGAAATCCGGTTCGTGTCCAGTGAACTGGTGCCCGGGCATTGCGGCCTCCTCCGAAGTCCTCCTTCCAAGGCAGGATGGAAGCGCTGAACAAGATGTTTGAGGCTTAGCCTCAAGCGGGCGTCGATACGCGGCACTCTTTGGAGCGCCAACGCACGACGATCTTCTCCTTAGGGCAGAAGACGGCAGTCAGAATCATCCGCGACAACAATGCGGCTTGGGTGGCTGGCCCAAGCCGCACTTGTTTTTTCCAGTTCCATTTCTTCCCCATCCGAGTCCCGTCGCGCATCAACAGGATATTATCCCGATCACAAATGCCCCAAAGCCGATGTCTTCCTGAGGGCAGCGAGATAAGCGCGAAGCGCGCGTCGGGCAAGTCGAAGTATCCCTACTTCCGCCAGCGCTTTCAGCTGCGCTTTGGGATTCTCCGTGATTCTGTAACTCGACGGTGAAGCGGCTTTGCTTTTTGTTCTCCCCATGCCATACTCTTTCCAACGAGCCTAAAATCTCTCCGGATTGCGCCGCGAAAATAAATTAAATTTCGGACGCGTTTTCCGACTCGACGCACAATGTCACACAGCCTAAAACGAATTACGATTCAACTCGCTCCCTAAACATCGTGGCGACTATCGACTCCACTATCGGACGCATGCCTGCGAACATCGAAGCCGAGCGCTCCATCCTCGGCGCCATTCTGCTCGACAACCACGCTTACAACGATGCCGCCGAGCATCTGCGCCCCGACGACTTCTCGCTCGACTCCCATCGCCGCATTTACGCGCGCATGATGGACCTCGCCGAGTCCTCGCGTCCCATCGACATCATCACCCTTGTCGAAGAGCTCGATCAGAATAAGGATCTCCAGGCCATCGGCGATGTGGGCTACGTTTCCAGTTTGCTCGATGGCGTTCCTGACCGACCATCCATAGAGCATTACGTCCACATCGTCCGCGACAAGGCCATGCTGCGCGGCCTCATCGGCGTCGCCAACAACGCCATCGCCAAAGCCAGCGAGCAGGCCGATCCCGCCGATGAAATCCTCAATGACGCCGAAGCCGCCGTCTTCGCGCTTTCGGAAAAGCGCATTGGTAAAGGCTTCCAGCGCATCAGTGAAACCATTCGCGACTCCGGCGGCATCGATGCGTTCATGCAGCGAGGCCAGCGCATCACCGGTCTCGCCACCCATTTCGACGACCTCGACGAGATGACCAGCGGCTTCCAGAAAGCCGATCTCGTCATCCTCGCCGCCCGCCCCTCCATGGGAAAAACCTCGTTCGCCATGAACATCGCGGAAAACGCCGCCATTGACGACAAGAAAGTCGTCGGCATGTTCTCTCTCGAAATGTCGGCCGAGGCTCTCCTCCATCGCCTGCTCAGCTCGCGCGCCATTATCGACGCCCACAAGCTCCGCACCGGCTCGCTTTGGAAAGAGGACAAGGAAAAATTACTGCGCGCCGCCGCTGAACTCGCCGAGGCCCCTCTCTTCATTGACGACACCCCCGGTATCTCACTCAGCGAAATGCGCGCCAAGGCCCGTCGCCTCAAACAAGCTCAGCACGGGCAGCTTGACCTCATCGTCGTCGATTACCTCCAGCTCATGTCCGGTGGCAGCAAGCGTTTCGAAAATCGCACGCAGGAAGTTTCCGCCATCTCTCGCGGCCTTAAAGCCATCGCAAAGGAATTGGAAGTGCCTGTCGTCGCGCTCTCGCAGCTCAGCCGCGCGCCCGAAAGCCGCGGCGGCGATCATCGCCCTCAGCTCAGTGATCTGCGCGAATCCGGATCCATTGAGCAGGATGCTGACGTCGTCATGTTCATCTTCCGGGAAGAGATCTACAAGCAGGACGATCCCGAACTTAAAGGCCGTGCCGAAATTATTATCGCGAAGCAGCGCAACGGACCCATCGGAAAATTCCACCTGGCGTTCATGCACGGTTCAACCCGCTTCGGCAACCTCGCGAGCGGCAACAACGAACCCGGAGAATAAGAGATGACTGAAGCGCGCCTGATTTGCTCGTGGATGAGGCGTCGTTTTAGCTCTGCTGGTAAGTACTATGTTGCCATTCCGAGTCCCGAGCAGAGCGAGTGGGCGAGGGATCTCATGTTCCCGAAATCATCCGACTCACGGAAGCACAAAATCGTCTTCTCTGTTCTCCACAAACAACCCACACCCTCCACAAGATGTACACAGGAAAACCGCCAAACCTCTCTCGCACGAACGGCGAATTAGAGCGATCGTAGACTACAGTTATTTATGTAAGTCATAAGAAATAGCAAGGAGTAAGTCGGGAATGAGAGAAGCGGTACGCAGTGGCCGAAGGGCCAATTTTTATATCACCGAAAACAGTTTTATCGATCACTATGCCCGCGAAGTGGGACCAGTTGGCATCGCTGTCTACCATGTCCTCGAGCGTCACATGAATTGTGAAACCCGCTCCACATGGATCGGCACCGCTAAAATGGCGGACTTGCTAAATCTTTCACAACGCACTATCCAGCGCACTCTTAAAACACTTGAGGATCTCAAACTTATTCGTATCCTCCGCACCGAAAAATTGACAACCTATGTGATCGTTCCAGTGCCGCCACGCGCTAAGCACGGCACGATTCCCTTGTTCGATCAAATTTCCGATGCTACCTTCGCCGGACAATCTTTACCAGCGGAAGATAGTCTTTTCACTGAAGCGACTCTAATGTCGCAAGTCGCGACGCCTTTGTCGCAAACCGCGACACAAGCGTCGTCCTCCACGACAACCGCGTCGCTAGCCGCGACTCACCAGTCGCGTACAGGCGACACTCGCGACGCCGTATATAAGGAAGAACAAAACTTAGTGAACAAGAGTTTGGAACAAGAGGGAAAATCTTCCCCCTCTTTTCAAAAATCCACCAGCAAGATCATTGCGATGCTGGGGCTGCCCGCGACAGATAGCAATCGTAGAATGATTGAGGCCGCAATCGTTGCCGAAACCAGTTACACGGGTCAGTCGTCCGAGGAAGCGGCAGAGTTGATCGCCAAGGCTGCGATCCACGACCGCAACAACGGGATTCCGATTAACAAGTTCTATTTTGAGGACGCGAAATGGCGTCAAGCCAGGGGGCAGAATGGCCGATTTAGTAAAGCCGAACAAAGAAAACTCGATAACCTTGAAATCAACGCCCGCGTCAAGCAGCGCTTCCGCGACCTCCTTGGAGCTACTTAGTTGGATTTCCGATCAACTTACAATGCTGGCGGAAGCCTTTGCAGAGCCACTTACCGAAGAGCGAATGGAAATCTATATCCGCCGTCTCTCTGATATTTCACAGGAGCGTCTGCGACTCTGTTTCCAGCGTGCTCTAAATCAGCTGACCTGGTTTCCTAAATTGGCCGAATTGCGCAGCCTCGCCGGTGCAGATGCAGACAGCGAGAAGAAGATTGAAGCCGACGCGGCTTGGACTCACGTGAACGACTACCTCCGCAAGTGGGGAGTTGATCTGCTCCCGATTTATTCCGGAGGAAACAAGACCAGTCCGCCGCCGCTCGACCCCCACATCGAATACGCCCTCCGCAGAATCGGCGGCCTCCATGCCTTAAATCAGATGGATGTCGCCAAAATGCCTTTCATGTACCGCGATTTTTGCGAAGCCTACAACCAGGCGCCGCTCGCCGAACTCATGGCTCCGAGGCTGGAACAGCAGTTTGGAAACAATAAACTACTGGGCACAATAAAGGACCTTTCCAAGGCCAAATCCATGGGTAGACAGCCACTGGAAAAAGGACCGGTCGAATAATGACCCTTCCCTAATTCCATCCCTAACGGCTAGCACAGCCCATTGCACTCATAGTCACCCCGCCCGTCCGAACAAGCACCCAAATCATCGTCCTTGGAAAAGGCTCTTCTTACCCTCCACCCGCCGCCAACCTGTGGAAAACACTGTGGATGAGTGGATGAGCCCATGCCCGTACCCTCCCAAACGCCTTCGATGCCTGCTTTCTGGCAGCGCGCAGCCTCCCCTAAGGCTATGTTTCTAAGTTAGTTAACGGATTCCGGCTGCACCCTCGCCAAGCCCGCGCCAAATCAGCACTTTCGTCACAATATCTAAGATTTGCACATACCACGAACCACGTACGCCAACCTCTCCCCACAATTTGCGGTCCAATCGCAGCGCCGCCAACCTGCCCCCACGTAAGGACAGACGCCCTCGACTGTCCAGCGGAACGCCGCTCCAACCACCCCAAACCGGCGTAGAATTGCGAAAAGGTAGCAACTACGATGGCAGGTCGTTTTATCCCCGTTCTAGTCGCGGCAATAGCTCTGGCCTTGTTCCCAGCCTCCGCGCAAATGCGGGGAGCCTTCGGGTCATCCTCTCACGGCCACCCTGGCACCCACTTTGGTGCGCACTCCGGTAAATCCGTCTTTCATCGTCGCGGCGCCGGCGCCCTCGCAGGCTATTTCGGCGACTACCCCTTTTACGACGATTACCCTCTCGACCAGTCGGCCCAAAATTCCGACCAGCCGGTCCCCGTGCTGCAGCCGCACGTCGCCGGCGCGCCGGCCGCGCCGAAACCAACGCCTCTTCTGATTGAACTTGAAGGTGATCGTTATGTCCGCTACGGCGGAACTGCGTCCAGCGAGCATGCGCCGGATCGAACTCCATCGCGCGATCCCTTAGCCCGCACTCCATCCGGAGTGGCCCAGCCGGCAAACGTTCCTACTGCCCAACTCGCGCCCACGGTTCTCATTTACCGCGACGGCCATCGCGAGCAAATTCCCAGCTATGCCATCGTCGGCCGCACGCTTTACGCCCCCAACTCGAGCGACACCGCATTCACCGGAGATCGGGCGAACAACCACGCACAACGCACCGCCCAGCCCGCTTACGGCCTGCGAAATATTCAGCTCTCCGCGCTCGATATCCCCGCCACTATGAACGCCAATCGCGACAACGGCGTGAACTTCATCCTGCCCACCTCCGCCAACGAAGTAGTTACCAGACCGTAGCCGTGGCTTCTGTGGGCGTGCGCTCCGGCCTGCCAAACCGCTTCGGGCTCAAACGATCACGCGACTCCGGGCCGGGATGGCAGCATCCTCTTTCCTTCGTGTCTGCTGTGGAGTGATTAAACAAGTCGGATGAAGCGCTGCCTATATGCGCCGAGAAACCCTGGCAGGTTTCCCTGGTGTATCTTTCCCGAGTGGCGCGCCATTACTTCTGCAATCGAACCTCTGACTTCTAACCTCGAACCTCTGACCTGCTCTACCCGCTACCCTCGCCCACCTTCAGCACCGCCAGGAACGCTTCCTGCGGAATATCCACGCGCCCAATCCGCTTCATGCGCTTCTTGCCTTCTTTTTGCTTTTCGAGCAGCTTCCGCTTCCGCGTAATGTCGCCGCCGTAGCACTTTGCCAGTACATTTTTTCGGATGGCCGGCACCGTCTCTCGCGCAATGATCTTCGCTCCAATCGCCGCCTGAATCGCCACTTCAAACATCTGCCGCGGGATCAACTCTTTCATCTTCGCCGCCAGCGCCCGTCCGCGCTCATACGCGAAGTCGCGATGAATAATCGTCGACAAAGCGTCCACCGGCTCGCCCGCCACCATGATATCGAGCTTCGCCATCGGAGAGTTCCATGTCCCCGACAGGTGATAGTCAAGCGACGCATACCCGCGCGACACCGACTTCAGCCGATCGTAAAAATCCAGCACAATTTCATTCAGCGGCAGTTCGTATTGCAGCATCACGCGCGATGCACTCACATACTCGAAACTCTTCTGCTTGCCCCGCTTCTCTTCCACCAGCTTCAAAATCCCACCAACATACTCTTCGTTCGTCAGGATCACCGCCAGAATCACCGGCTCTTCAATCTTCGCAATCTCGCTCGTGTCCGGCCACCGCGAAGGATTATCCACTTCAATAATCTCGCCGTCAGTTTTATGAATCTGATAGCGCACACCTGGCGCGGTGGTAATTAAATCCAGGTTGTATTCGCGCTCCAGCCGCTCCTGAATAATCTCCATGTGCAGTAGCCCCAGAAAGCCGCACCGGAAGCCGAATCCCAGCGCCACCGAACTTTCCGGCTCGAAGAAAAATGACGAGTCGTTCAGCTTCAGCTTCTCCAACGCCTCGCGCAGTTGCGTGTGCTCGTGCGCATCTACCGTGTACAGGCCCGCGAACACCATCGGCTTGATCTCTTCAAATCCCGGCAGCGGTTCAACCGCCGGCCGCTCGTCGTCGGTGATCGTGTCGCCAATCTTTGTATCAGCCACGTTTTTTATATTCGCGATGATGAATCCTACTTCGCCCGCCACCAACTCGCCAATCGCAACCGGTTTCGGAGTGAGCACGCCCAGCGCCTCCACCTGAAACACGCGTCCATTCGACCACAGCCGAATCTTCTGCCCCACGCGCAGCGTGCCCTCAAACACGCGCGCCAGCACCACCACTCCGCGATACGGATCGAACCACGAATCGAACAGCAGCGCCTGCAAATGCCGCTCCGGCTGGCCCTTCGGCGCGTGTATGCGCTTGACTATCGCTTCCAGCACCTCGGGTACGCCTTGCCCTGTTTTCGCGCTGATCAACAGCGCGTCGGTCGCATCCAGCCCCACCGCGCTCTCAATCATCTCTTTCGTTCGCTCAATGTCGGCGCTCTGCAAATCAATTTTGTTGATGACCGGAATAATTTCCAGCCCGTGATTGATCGCCAGATAAGAATTCGCCAGCGTCTGCGCTTCCACGCCCTGCGATGCGTCCACAATCAGCAGCGCGCCTTCGCAGGCGGCGAGCGACCGCGAAACCTCGTACGAAAAATCCACGTGCCCCGGCGTGTCGATCAAATTGAGCTGATAAATCTCGCCGTCCTGCGCCGGATACACCATGCGCACCGCATGCGCCTTGATCGTGATCCCGCGCTCGCGCTCCAGGTCCATCGAGTCGAGCACCTGCTCCTGCATCTCCCGCATGGCAAGAGACCCGGTCAACTCCAGCAGCCGGTCGGCCAGCGTGGACTTCCCGTGGTCAATATGCGCAATAATCGCGAAATTTCGTATGTGCCGAGAATCCATGAGGACACATCGATTCTAGCAGGCTGTTGCGTAGTGGCCCTGTGCAGTGGCCGTGCGCGATGGCCGTGTGGCGCGGGTGTCCCCGCCGCCCGTGAGTGCAGCACCTGAGTGGTGCCGTGTCTGTGTGGCGCGGGCACTCCTGTCCGCGAACGAGCGTCTCAATCCGATCCCACGTAAGGACGGACGCATTCGTCCGTCTACGAAGCGCGACACCGACTCCCGTGCCGCACGAGTCAGCCAGCTACCCGCGATTCCCGCGCATCGAGAAAAACAGGCTCGCAATCAGAAGGGTCATCGTCAGCAGTTCGATCAAAAACGCGTACGCGATCAACCGTCTCGACCGCTTGAATCGAGCCAGCAACCAACTCCCGACCAGCCCGATCAGCACAATCGGTGCGCCAGATAGCCGGCAGAGACAGAGACTACCGAACAGCGAATTCGTCTGGCCCACGGCCGGAATCAGAAGCGCTCCCAGGCTGATCGGACCTGTCACGCTGAATCCAAGCAGTACTTTCGAGAATCGCGCAGAGAAGTCCTCGCGATGGCGAATCAGGAACGCCAGCAGAAATGTCGGAACCAGCAGCATTCCGGCCAGATTCAACTCCATCATCCAGTCGCCGAATGCCGCCATGCCGCCGTTGAAATCGTCAGGGCTGCGAAGTCCAGCGAAGTAGCGTTGGGTGATCATGGCCGCGGCAAACGCCAGTACCGCCCCATAGCAAGCGGCCACGAACCACAGTTGCACCCGCCAGGGAATCCGGCCTTCATTCATAAGCAGATCTTACGGCTGAACCTCCTCCGCGCCAGCGTTACTTCTGACCGGAAAACAAGAAACCTAAGTACCTCCGACAAGACCCTGAATTTTGCCCGCGCCCTTGTTCTACCTCTGCCCTCTGACCTCGTACCTCCAACCTCAAAGCTACGACCGCCCAAGCACCGCCCCCACCGGAATCACCATCTTGAACCACACCTTATCCCCTCCAAATCGATTCCGCACGAGCGTCTCGTGCTGCCAGCTCGCCATGAACGACATGTGGCGCTTGGTTTCGTATGCCGCGCTCGGACCCACGCCCACCACCTGCCCGCGCCGCCCCGTAGCGAACACTCCTGGCTGCGCTACCACCGTCGTGCCGCCAATCGTGTCGTCGGTGGTTTGCTTAACTACATAACCTTGCGCACCCAGCATCCACTGGTGCAGATGCTTGCCCGCCACAAAGTCCACATGAAATTCCTGGCCCGAGTGGTAATTCGTTACCTGATTCGTCGTCTTGATGTTGTACATCAGCTTCGCCGACGCCTCCCACCCCGACTTCGGCATGTAGCTCAGCGCCAGGAGCGGCTCAAACGCGTAGTAATGCGCCCCCACGCACACTCGCGGATCGTTCTTCTCGTAATGCCCGGTCGGCAGATTGATGTCGAATGCCGCTACCGCATGCCATTGAGGATGATGCCATCCCAGCACCAGCGGATCGATCGTCATGTCGCCGAGGCTGGTGACGCTGTTCGTTCCTCCCAGATTTACCGACTGGTACACAACCGGCACAATCGCGTGCACCCCATAATCCGCGCCCGCGATCTTCAGTGTCGTTATATCCAGAATGCGAAACGCATTGAATACCGCACTCACCGACGGCGTCGATCCTCCCACATTCACCTTGTCGCCCGCGCCGTCGCGCAACTCGCCCGTGTAGTACCCGAAATAATTGATGTAATACCATCCCGCGGGCGGCAACGCCCCCGTAAACCAGTTCTCCGCCCCGTTCGCATACTGATCGGCCCCTTCTTTTGCCTGCAAGAATGTGCCCGCAAAAAGCAACACTGCCAAAATAAGAATAAGTTTTGAGTTGTGCATTGTCAGCGTGTCCCAAGTTACCGTCGTCCGAATCAGCCCGCCCAGATTTCACCCTGTTGGGGATTTCGGTCTGTCCAGATTTCAGTGAATCCACGCAGAACCTATCATGTCGCTTTTCGACTGTCTGTGATCCCGAGCCGATTTGGGATGAACGAAATCACCGAGCGCAAGAAAGTAGCGCCGTCGACTCGACGGCTCTCCGACGGGCGTCCTCGCCCGCCGTCTTTCGGTTTGAATGCGGATGGCCCACTCAAGCCTGCTTTTGGCTTGAGTGGGACCGAACAGCTCGGCGTCTCGGCGGTGAAAAGCGGCCTTATGAGCGGTGAAGAACGGAGGCGGTCGGGATGACCATCTTGAACCAGACCTTGTCGCCTCCAAAGCGATTGCGAACCACAGTCTCGTGCTGCCATAGCGTCATGAAGGTCATGTGGCGTTTGTTGGTGTAGCCTGCGCTTGGCCCGATGGCGAATACCTGGCCCTTGCGTCCCGCATCCCAAAGCCCGGGCTCCGCTGCCACTGTCCGTCCGGCGACCGTGTCATCCGTCACTTGTTTGAGCGCGTAACCGGATGCGCCCACCATCCAGCTCCTCATATGCCTGCCCACCAGATAGTCGGCTTCAAGCTCCGTGCCAGAGTGGTAGTTGGTGAATTGGTTGGTGGTCTTGATGTTGGACATCAGTCTTGTGGAAGCTTCCCATCCCGCCTTTGGCAAGTAGCTCAGTGCGAGAACCGGTTCAAAGCTGTAATAGTGCGCTCCCACGCACTGCCTGGAATCGTAACGGTCGTAGCTTCCTGTCGGGAGATGAATGTCAATTCCAGCGATGGCGTGCACATGCTCGAAATGCCAGCCCAGGACCATGGGATCGATGGTGATGTCGCCAAGAGCGGTTGTGCTGTTGGTCCCACCCAGGTTTACCGATTGGTATACCACCGGCACGATGATATGCAGACCATAGTCGGCACCTGCGATCTTGAACCTCGTGATTTCTATGAATCGAAACGCGTCGAACACCGCGCTGACCGACGGTGTCGTTCCGCCCACATTCGCTTTGTCGCCCGAGCCGTTCTTTAGTTCCCCGCTGTAGTACCCGAAGTAATTGATGTAATAAAGCCCGGGAGGAGGAGCCGCTCCCGTAAGCCAGTTTTCGGCGCCGTTCGAGTATTGGTCCGCGCCTTCTTTGGCATAAGTGGTTGGAATCGCGATCAAGAACAGCGCGAGAACGGAAAAGAGGTTGCACTTCTTCATTAAGTCCATCCTTCTAGGGCGTTATGGGATCGAGCTTCCAACGGGTTACATGGCCACCCGCAGTTCCACAAGCAAAGTTCCACAAGCGCCTTGGCGAATCTGTGACGGTTCAGCGAGTGTGTGAGCAATCCAAGCCGTCGCAATCATCAACGGCGAAACTTCGCTTGGGCTTTAAGACTTCTTGAAGGGAATTCCGCTTACTTTTGTCGCTGTTCCTAGGAACGATGGGGATGACCCGTAGCTCCGGCGACTCGCCGGCTGTCCGGCGGGCCGCCCTCGCCCGCCGATGGATTGCCGAATCAGACTTATCGAGACAGAAAAAAAGGCGCGATTGCTCGCGCCCCTAAGCTTCTGACCTCCGACCTCTTACTTCTGACCTCTAACCTCTGACCTAGTCCCTAACCCCATCCATGAACGCTCGCAGCTTTCGCGAACGCGAGGGATGCCTCAGCTTTCTCAGCGCCTTCGCTTCAATCTGCCGAATACGTTCGCGAGTTACTGCAAACGACTGCCCCACTTCCTCAAGCGTGTGCTCCGACCCGTCTTCCAGCCCAAAGCGCATCTTGATGACTTTCTCTTCCCGTGGAGTCAGCGTCCTCAGCACCTGTCCTGTCTGGTCCTTGAGGTTGACGTTGATAACCGCTTCCGCCGGCGAAACCACTGCACGGTCTTCGATGAAGTCGCCCAGATGCGAATCTTCCTCTTCGCCAATCGGCGTTTCGAGTGAGATCGGCTCCTGCGCAATCTTTAGCACCTTCCGCACTTTCGCCACCGGAATATCCATCCGCTTGGCGATTTCTTCCGACGTCGGCTCGCGCCCCAGTTCCTGCACCAGCTGCCGCGAAGTGCGGATCAGCTTATTGATCGTTTCGATCATGTGTACCGGAATGCGGATCGTGCGCGCCTGGTCCGCAATCGCACGCGTGATCGCTTGCCGAATCCACCACGTCGCATAAGTCGAGAACTTATACCCACGCCGGTATTCGAACTTATCCACGGCCTTCATCAGGCCGATGTTGCCTTCCTGAATCAGGTCGAGGAACTGCAATCCGCGATTCGTGTACTTCTTCGCAATCGATACCACCAGTCGAAGGTTTGCTTCAATCAGCTCCCGCTTCGCCTGTTCGGCGTCCATGTCCCCCTGGATGATCTCGCGCTGTGTGCGCTTGAGCTCCTGGAACAACAGGCCCGCTTCCACCTCTAGCTTTTCGAGTTCGCCTCGAACCGCCCGCGATTGCTTCTTGTATTCTTTCTTCTGTTCTTCGCTGCGTGTCCCCTCGGCCCGCTTCTCCAGATTCTGGATCTGCCGGTCGAGCGACCGCATCCCGTCCACGGTCCGATTGACACGTTCAATCAGCCGCTTGCGCTCATTGTTTGTGAAGCCAAGATGGCGCACGGCCTTCGATGTGCGCACAATGGCCCGCGCCAGATTGAAGCGATAGCGCCGATAATCCTTCGGCCGCTTCTTCGCATTGATGTCGGCGAATTTCTCTTGCAGCGGCGCGACTTTCTTATATGCCTTGTCGAGCGCTGCAATCTTGCCTAGAAAGTCCTTCAGCCGCTTCTCGACGATCTCCTCTGTGATCTCCTCTTCATCGAACGTCACCAGCTCTTTAATCGAGCGGACGCCCTTCTCGAGGTCCTCACCCAGGGCAAGGAGTTCACGTATCACAATCGGAGAGCGCGAAAGCGCCTTCAGGACGCGGTTTTGCCCGCTCTCGATGCGCTTGGCGATTTCCACTTCGCCTTCGCGCGTGAGCAGCGGCACGGTTCCCATCTCGCGCAAATACATGCGGACAGGATCATTGGTTTTTTCCAGAGCGCCGGGGGTTAGGTCGAGTTCGACGTCCTCCGATGCCTCATCCACTTCCGCGAATTTTTTTTCCAGATCGCTCGAAGGCATCTTGCCGCCTTCGAGAACATCGATTCCTTGTGTTCCGATCGTGGTTAGCAGATCTTCCAGGTCTTCAGGAGAGTGCACATCGTGCGGGATAAGGTCGTTGACCTGATCATAGGTCAGATATCCCTTCTCTTTGCCTGCGTCGATCAGCTTCTTGATGTCGTCAAACTTGTCGTCTAATGCCAACTCAGATTTTCCTCAGGACCCGCCGCACTGACCCCAGCAAGCAGCAACAAAACTCGCCGAGAACGCCGCGGTTCGGGCTCCAAACCATTTCAGCGGTAGGATTTGTTACGGAGCTGCGCAGAGAGCGCACAAACTTGAAAAGTATAACACACCGCAGCGCATGACCACTACCGTGTGATTTCAGGTTTCGTCTCAGCCTGTTTCCCCGTCAGTCCGCCTAAAAGCTAGGCTCGCCATTCCGACCGAAGGGAGGAATCCGCTCCTTTTCCGCAACCGCTCCGCTATCCTCTTTTTTAGTTAGATGGTCTCCGCTCCCCATTCGGTTCCAGGCCAGTGCATTTTGTCCCGGCTGGGTGTCCCAGGTTCCTTGCTTTTCTGAGACGTGGGTTCCCGCGCCCAAAGCACGGTGCCCCAGGTTCGCGCCCGCCCTTTGTCTCCCAGGTTTGCGCCCAAGGCTAGCTTTATGCCTGCTTACGCCGGTTGTCCCACCCCTTGCCTCTTTCTGGAAGTGGGATGCCTGTTACCCGCTCTACGCTACCTTCGCCGCCTGACTCCTCATCTGCGTCGTGAACTCACGCATTTTCGCCATATGGCCTGGCGACGTCTTCTCAATCCACGCCTCATAGCGTTGCGCGGCTTTCTCCAGATTCGCCAGGAAATGCTTGGCCGCAAACTTCTCCCGGAACCCGGGCACCATTGGTTTTGCCCGCTCCCACACCATAA
>Ga0182030_10001666_pt1 | contig 46226 bp, 47 predicted proteins | sample 812S3MmetaG_FD_121299 | JGI IMG/M metagenome (GOLD analysis project Ga0182030, IMG submission 121299) | Permafrost microbial communities from Stordalen Mire, Sweden - 812S3M metaG (Illumina Assembly) | ecosystem: Environmental > Terrestrial > Soil > Wetlands > Permafrost | place: Sweden...
CAAGGGTGGCATTCGCGTCGATCCGACGGCGCTCAGTCGCGCCGAACTCGAGCGACTGACCCGGCGCTACGCCTTCTCCATCGCCCCGATGATCGGACCGGACCGCGACATCCCGGCACCCGACATCAACACCGACACGCAGGTCATGAGTTGGATCATGGACACCGTGTCCATGCTGGCCGGACACAACATCCCCGGCGCCGTCACCGGCAAGCCGCTCGCCATCGGGGGCACCCTCGGGCACGCCGGCGCGACGTCACTCGGTGTGACGATCTGTACGAGCGCCATCCTGCAGCGACTCGGTCGACTCGCGAGCGAACAGCGCGTCGTCATCCAGGGCTACGGCAAGGTCGGCGCGCCGTTGGTGAAACTCTTGAGTGATCGCGGCATGAAGGTCGTCGGCGTCGCTGATATCCGCGGGGCCATCCACGTGCCCGCGGGCATTGACCCCACCACCATGGCGAATCACTTCAAAGAGGCCGGCACGATCGTCGGTTACCCCGACAGCGAACTGGTGGCCGCCGACCTGCTCTTCACCTTGCCGAGCGACATCGCGATTCCCGCCGCCCTCGGTGGCGTCATCGACCAGGACATCGCCAAGACGATGTCGGCGTCAATCGTCGTCGAAGCGGCCAATGGTCCGACCACCGGCGAGGGTGCCGCAGTGCTGGCGAGTCGCGGCATCGCGGTCGTTCCCGACGTCCTAGCCAATGCCGGCGGCGTCGTGGCGTCGTACTTCGAGTGGGCCCAGGACCTTCAGGGATATCTCTGGGAACCGGAACTCTTTCACGACCGACTCGAAAAGACGTTGCGCGAGGCCTTCAATTACATCTGGACTCGACACCTCCAACTCGACGTCACGCTCCGCGAGACCGCGATCGCCGTCGGTGTTGAACGCATCGCTGAAGCGACTGAGTTGCGCGGACTGTTCCCCTGACCGAATCGCCGTCGACGTCACGCCCGGTGCACGTCAGGTGCTGAAGCAGACATGGTTTGTGAGAGGCGCTTTGCGTGTGCGAGTGTTACGGGATGGTACCGACGGAGCCCTCGCGCGATGAATTGGAAGCGATCATCTCGTCCTTGCGCGAAGAGATCGCGCGACTGAAAGAAGAGATTCGTCGGATTCGTCGAGAGACCAACGAGGTGCCACCGCATTATCTCTAAGGGTCACGCGTCCGTGGTGCTCGTCGCTCGCTCTGAACTGCGCCGGTGCTCGCCACGAGCACAAAGGTTGGCTACGACGGCGATTCATGAATTACCGTCCGCTACGCTGTCGAACGTCGAAACGAGCCCGATGTCACCACTGATGCCCGCAGCCTTCATCGGTCACGGCAACCCCATGAACGCCATCGAACACAATCGCTACACCGAGAGCTGGGCGAGGTTCGGGGCGTCGATGGAGAAGCCCAAGGCGATCCTGGTCATCTCGGCGCACTGGTACGTCAACATCACCGCCGTCACGGCGATGCGGATGCCGCGTACCATTCACGATTTTTACGGCTTTCCGCCAGAACTCTTCTCGGTCGAATATCCCGCGCCCGGCGAACCGTCGATCGCGCAACGCGTCGTCGATGTCGTCAAGCCCACGTACGTCGGACTCGATGAAGACAGTTGGGGCATCGACCACGGTACGTGGTCGGTCCTCGTGCACATGTTCCCTGGGGCGGACGTACCAGTCCTACAACTCTCGATCAACGCCGAACTGCCCTTCGACTACCACTTCAATCTCGGTGCCCAACTTCACGAACTTCGCAAAGAAGGAGTCCTCATCGTCGGCAGCGGGAACGTCGTGCACAACCTGCGCCTCGTGGACTTCAACTCCCCCGGCGTCGGCACCGACTGGGCCCATCGCTTCGACGATTACATGCGCGAAATCATGACGAGTGACGCCGCCGAATTGGGCCGCGCGAGTGCCCACGATGACTATCGTCTCGCCGTGCCGACGCCCGACCACTTTCTGCCCCTCGCGTACGTCGCGGGACTCGCGGCCGCGGCGAACACGCCGACGCGTACTCTCGTCGACGGCTACGAAATGGGATCGCTCTCGATGACCGCCTACGAGCTTCCGGCGGCCTAACTCACTTTCGACGCGAGAACCGAAGCGCCCGAAGCAGCGAGGACGCGAGCGCGAGAACGGCGAGTACGGGCAGTACGACGATGGCGGCGCCATTGAAATGACCGCCTTCACTCAGTAGTGCGGTGACACCGATGGTCACGAGGGCGGCGACGAACAGTTCCGGCGTGTCGCCCACCAAGAAGTCCCACCAGAATTGGCCGAAGCCCTTTATGAGACGAGTGATGACGGACGGACGATCGTTCACGCGTTCGTTCCTATCCTTCGCGCGCCCACCTCGCGCCGTAGGGCGAGTACGAACAGCCAGGTGACGACGGCGTAGATCGCGGCGAGCCCCAGCAGCGTCGTGTCGCCCCCCGGCCAACGAACGCGCAGACCTTCGCCGGACCAAAAGGTCCCGTAGGTCACCAAAAGTATGCCGACCGACATCTTCAGCGCGTTCTCCGGCACGCTCGAGAGCTGTTTGGCGACGATGACACCGCAGAGGCCGACGAGTACGACCGCGATGGCGGCCACCGCGGCCGCGAGTCCGAGTCGATGGGCCGACGTGCCGAGTGTGATCACCAGAATGATGACCTCGAGGCCCTCGAGGAAGACGCCTTTGAACGCCAGGACGAAGGCGATCCGGTCGCGGCCAGGCGTTACACCAGTGGCCCGCAATGTCGCGACCGTCTCTTCATAAATGGCGTCTTCGTCATGCTTGGCCTTCAGACCAGTGGCGCGAAGAATGGACTTTCTCAGCCACTGCATGCCGAATATAAGGAGAACTCCGCCGACGAAGAGCCGCAAGATGTTCAGCGGAACGTGCACGAGCGCCGGACCGAAGGCCGCCACGAGCGCGCTCAAGACCAGAAGTGCGACCCCGGTCCCTTCGAACGCCGACCGCCATCCGCGAGTGTGGCCCACCGCGAGGACGATGGTCAAGGCCTCGACCATCTCCACGCACGAGGCCAGGAAGACGGCACCCACGAGGACAACAGTTCCCGAAGAAACCGAAGCGGCTATGAACACGTCAATATCCTTCTGGGCCGAATCGGACACCAACTCAGCGAATCGAATGGTTGTTTCGTCTCAAACGCTAGCGGTCGGCCACGACCTCACCGATTCTCGTGGTCACTGGCCGGACTTACTCGCGTCGACGGAGCTCGTCCTCGACCGACGCCGGGTCCAGTCCCCTGCTTCGCAAGAGCACGAGGGCGTGAAACCACAGATCGGCCGCCTCTTCCACGACCCGTTGGTCGTCTTCGCTCAACGCGGCGACGACCAATTCGACGGCCTCCTCGCCAACCTTTTGCGCGACGCGTCCCGTTCCCTCGTTGAGTAGCGCCACCACGTACGAACCCTCGGGCGCGTCCTGTTCTCGTCGAAGGATCTTTCTCCACAACCACGGAGTGAAACACGAGGTGGCGCCGTCGTGACAGGCCGGGCCGTCGGCCGAGACCCGCACGAGAACGGCGTCGTCGTCACAGTCGTGCGATATCTCAACCACGTGCATCAGGTTGCCCGATGTCTCGCCCTTCTGCCACAGCTTCTGTCGAGAGCGCGAAAAGAAGTGGACGAGTCCGCTCGAGCGAGTCAGATCGAGCGCCTCCTCGTCCATCCAGCCCAACATCAGTACGCGTCCGCTCACGTCGTCTTGCACGATTGCCGCACGAAGTTCGTCACTCATATCAATTCCCTCATCGGTCGAAGTTGAATACCCAATTCTTGGATCTCGCGACGAAGACCGGGAAGACCGGCCGGATTCTCGTGCACGATCGACGCGATCAGCGCCGCGTCGGCAATTTTCAAGGCCTCGGCCACGTGGGCGGCCGAACCGGCGCCTCCGGACGCGATGACCGGGACCGACACGGCGTCGCGCACGGCCGCGGTCAAGGCCAGATCGAACCCTTCGCGCTTCCCGTCGTGCGAGATCGACGTCAACAGGATCTCGCCGGCGCCCCGCGAGGCCGCCTCGACGGCCCAGGGAATGGTTCTCGTAGTCGTGACGACGCGTCCCCCGTGTGTGTGTACGACACCATCGCCCGCGTCGATCGCGACGACCACCGCTTGACTGCCGTAGCGCCGGGCAATCGCGCTGATCAAACTGGGATCAGCGAGGGCCGCTGAATTCAACGAGACCCGATCGGCACCGGACTCGATGATTCGAATCGCGTCCGCCACCGAGCGCACGCCGCCGCCGACGGTGAAGGGAATCTCCAACACGTCGGCGACCTCGGCGACCACCGACGTCATCGTCGCGCTGTCCTCGGGAGTCGCCGTGATGTCAAGAAAGACCAGTTCGTCGGCACCCCCGTCGCTGTAGAACTTCGCGAGTTCGACGGGGTCGCCCACGTCGCGCAGTCCTACGAAGTTGACGCCCTTCACCACGCGACCATGGGCCACGTCGAGACAGGGGATCAAACGGGCGAGAGGCATCGCTCGAGAAAGGCCAGACCGGCGGACCCGCTTTTTTCGGGGTGGAATTGGACGCCGAGAAACGCCCCGCGTTCGACCGCCACGGTGACGCCTTCGGACGTCGCCACGCTGTCGGGGCTCGTCGCGGCGTAGGAGTGGGCAAAGTAGTAGGCGTCGCCCCACGGATCGACGGTCGCCCATCCCAGGCGCGGAACACGGCCCTCGGTGATCAAGTGCACGGAACCGCGCAACAGCCCGATGCCGTCGACGCCACCGTCTTCGTCGCTGTGGTCCAACGCCAACTGCATCCCGAGACAGATTCCGAGTATTGGAGATCCATTCTCAAAGCGGTCACGCAACGCGCGGTCCGCACCGGTCGATTCCAGGTGTTCCATGGCACTGCGTGCCGAACCGACGCCGGGCAGAATCACCAACTCGCCGTCGGCGATCATCGTCGGGTCGCTACTCACGACGCTCGTGACACCCAAGTGTGTCAGTGCGGCGCGAACGGATCGCGTGTTGCCAGCGCCGTAGTCGACTACGACGACGTCGCTCACAGTGATCCCTTCGTCGAACGGACGAGCCCGCCGTCACGCGCGAGGGCTTGAGCGAGCGCGCGACCGACGGCCTTGAACGCGGCCTCGGCGACGTGGTGATCGTTCTCGCCAGTCGCGGTCACGTGCAGCGTGATCCGGGCGTTTTGAGCGAGTGACTGAAACGCGTGCGCGGCCATACCGGGATCGGGCGAGATCGAGATGTTGGCCGTGGCCCGACCCGAGAGGTCGACGACCGCGTGCGCGAGGGCTTCGTCCATCGGCACGCGAGCCTCGCCGTAGCGGGTGAGCCCCCGTCGATCGCCGAGCGCCTCGTCTAACGCCTCGCCAAAGGTGATCATCATGTCCTCGACCATGTGGTGTTCGCCGGTTTCGAGGTCCCCCACGCCTTCGAGGCGCAGGTCCATCCCCCCGTGGAACGCCAACTGCTGGAGCATGTGGTCATAGAAGCCAAGTCCGGTGTTGACGTACACACGACCTTGACCGGGTACGCGCAGACGAATGTTCAATAGTGTCTCGGCCGTCGCACGACGACGACGTAACGAGGGACTGGGAACCGTCGCACCGTCCAAGACCGCGCGCAGAGCGTCGAGCAAGACGTTGTCGTCGAGTTCGTCTTTCACGCTGATGCGCAGTCCTCCTTCGTAGGCCCGAACGACGACCCCGTAGGCCATCAGTTGATTCACGAGTTCTTGAGGATTTTCCATGGGGATGAAAAGGAAATTCGTGTACGACTTGGTCGGCGTGAGTCCCAGTGCGCACAACTCATCGGAGAGTCGCTCGCGCTCGACCACTTGCTCTGAGACGTCGAGCGGCGTCGCGATCGCCGCCAACGCCAGTGCGGCCGAAAGCGAGGAGACCGACAGCGGCGCCTGTCGCGACGAGATGATGTCAATCGTCTCGGCACTCGCAATGGCGTAACCGACGCGCGCTCCGGCCAGCCCGTAAGCCTTCGAGAACGTTCGCAGCACGATGGCGCCATCGTTGACGCGTTCCATAGCGTCAACACCGGCGTAATCGGCGTAAGCCTCGTCGATCACGAGCTGCCCGGGGACGTCGGGGATCTCGGGCAACTCACCCGTGGGATTGTTCGGCCGACAGACGAAGACCAGGTCCGCTTGAGAGGGATCGTTCACGATCGTGGCACCGGCCATCGCCGCGGCGAAGGGGTACATCGAATACGAGAACGCGGGTACGGTCGCGACCGTTCCGCCCTCGGCGAAGAGCCGCGCCACCAAGACGATGAATTCGTCGCTACCGGCCCCGAGCGCCACCTGATCGAAGGCGACGCCGTGTCGCTCGGCGATCGCTGAACGCAATGAGTGGTAGCGACCTCGATCGTATTCATTGACGTCAGCGAGGGCGCGTGCCAGCGCCCCCGGGCGCGCACTCGGCGGCGGCGTGGCGGCGACGTTGCCGTCGAAACGGATGATGTCGCGCGGGTCGAGTCCCACCTTTTTGGCGATCACCTCGTTCGACGGCGGCCATTGGTAACTGGCGAGGGCGACGGGCCGAGTCATCGGCGCGCCGTGATCTTGTGCGCGGGCATGCCTTCGAGATCGGCCAGGGCCTCGATCGTAGGGGCCAGGCGCTCCAAACCCTCTTTCGTCACGCGCTGGACGGTCACGGTCTTCATGAAGGCTTCGAGGCCCAGGCCGCCGGTCGATTTGGCCCACCCGCCGGTCGGCAAGACGTGATTGCCACCGGTGGCGTAGTCGCCCGCGGGGACCGGTGAGTACGGTCCGACGAAGACTGCTCCGGCATTTCGAATGCGATTGGCCAAGGACTCGGCGCGGTCGCCCAAAAGGGCCACGTGCTCGGCGGCGTACTCCTCGACTTCATTGAGAGCGGTTTCGAGGTCCTCGCCCACCCACACGACGTGAGCGCGCGAGTCGGGACCGTGTTCCATCTGAGCGTCGAGTTCTTGTTGGACGATGACCGGATCGAATCCGACGTCCGCGACGACGACGACTTCGCTCGGTCCGGCCGGCAGGTCGATCGCGACGTCTCGGCTGACGAGCAGTTTGGCGGCGTTGACCGCGCCGCCGCCGGGACCGAAGATCTTGTCCACGGGCGCAATGGATTCGGTACCGTAGGCCATGGCGGCGATCGCTTGCGCGCCGCCGATCGCCCATACCTCGTCAATGCCGAGCAACGCGGCGGCGGCCGCGACCGCGGCCGAGCCATTGGGCGGCGTGCACACCACGATGCGTTCGACGCCGGCGACCTGAGCCGGCACACCGGACATGATGAGCGACGACACCAGGCCGGTCGGCACGTAGATGCCGATCGAACGGATCGGCGTCCAACGGCGTTCGAGCGTGACGCCGGGCGACACCTCAAGGGTGAGGTCCGCCGGTCGTTGCGCGGCGTGCCACGCGCGGACATTCTCGGCCGCGGCCAGTACCGCCGAGGTGGGAATGTCGCCGTAGGCGACGGCGCGCTGGGGACTCGACGCCGTCGTGCCGTCAAACTTCTTCGACCATTCGACGACTGCGGCGTCACCACGAGCGCGCACGTCGCCGACGATCTCTTCTATCGTGACGGGTTTGACAGTGGCGACGGGCTTGCTCACGGCACCATCCGCTCAACGGGGAGGGTAAGAATTGAGCTCGCCCCGGCGGCCTCCAGCTTCGGTAGGAGCGACCAGATCTCGGCCGCCGGCACCAGCGCGTGCACCGCAACGACGCCGGGGGTCGCCAGATCCATAATCGTCGGCGAGCCGGACGTCGGTAATATCGCGGTCACCTCATCGAGGCGGATCTTGGCGACGTTGCATAGGAGATACCGGTTCGCCCGAGCGTTAATGACCGAGCCGAGCACCATCGTGAGAGTCCGACGAGCCTCGTAATCCTTCGACGCGACTTTGCCGACCAGCACCGCTTCGGATTCGAACAGGGTGCCGATCGATCGTAGACCGTTGGTGCGAAGTGTGCTGCCCGTCGACACGAGGTCGATGATCGCGTCGGCGAGCCCAAGCCGTGGCGAGATCTCCACCGATCCCGTGACCTGCACGAGTTCGGCTTCGACGCCGAGGCCCGCCAGTGCGCGCGCCGCAATCCGCGGGTGCGACGTGGCGATCCTTCGACCGGCCAGGTCCTCGATGCGCCGCGCTCCATCTTCCATCGAGACGGCGGCCTGCAATGAACAGGCCCCGTAACCGAGGCGAAGAAGCACTTCGACGTCGCACTCACGCTCTGAGATCAAGTCGAGTCCCGTGATGCCGCAGTCGACGACGCCGTCTTGGACGTACTCGGGCACGTCCTCGGCGCGTACGAAGAGCAGGTCGATGTCGGCGTTGCGACAGTGCGACTGCAGGACTCGTTCGCCGGGCTCTTGTGGCGAGACGCCACTCGCTTCCAACAGGGACCACGACGGTTCGCGAAGGCGACCCTTGGACGGCAATGCCAATGAAAGGCGGCGGTTCATCGTCGGCTCCTTTTGAGAACGGCGGCGTAGCCGCCCTCGCCGTAGTGCAGCCACTGAGCGACGCGCGTCACCGTCGCCGTCGAGGCACCGGTGCGACGTGAAATCTCTTGATACGAGACACCTTCGTTCACCAAACGCGCGACTTGAAGTCGTTGGCCCATGGCGTCGATCTCGGTCGTCGTGCAGAGGTCACGCAAGAACGCGGCCGTGACCGCCTTGTCGCGCAACGCCGCGAACGCCTCGACGAGTTCGTCGAAACGCGCGGCGGTCTCGGGATTGGCTTCGGCCGAGGTTACTTTGCCACTTGTCATTTCACTATGCTAACATGCTAACACGCTGCTATGCAAGTGATCCCCGCACTCGACCTCCTCGGCGACGACGCCGTCCGCCTCGAGCAGGGCGACTTCTCCCGGGTCATCTTTCGCCAACCGATTGAGGAGTTCATGTCACGAATCGTGGCGACGGCACCGCCCCTTATCCATATCGTGGATCTGCAAGGCGCCCGCGACGGTGCGTTGCGCGCCGACGTCGTACTTCGTTGCGCCGCAGTTGCGAGCGGTATCCCTCTTCAGGTTTCGGGCGGCATCCGCTCGATTGAAGCCGCGCGTGCGGCTCTCGACGGTGGGGCGTCTCGGGTCATCGTCGGCACGGCGGCGTGGAAAGACGACGACGCGCTCTCACTCTTCGCTCGTACCTTCGGCGACCGACTCCTCGTGGCATTGGACGTGGCCGACGGTCGCGTCGCCGTTCACGGTTGGACCGCGACGAGCGGACTGGACGTCGCCGAGGCGCTGTCGCGTTGTCGCGACGCTGGTGTCGTACGCCTGCACGTCACCGCCATCGAACGTGACGGCACGATGCGCGGACCGGACCTCGCGTTGTACCAAACGGTGTGCGCCAGTGGGATCCCTGTCGTCGCCGCCGGCGGAATCCGAGATGACGATGACGTCAACGCACTCGCCGAAATTGGATGTGAGGCCGCCGTGATGGGGCTCGGCTATCTCCGTCGCCTTGGTCTGCAATTCGACGCTTAACGAAGGCTCGGTCTACGCCAGCGCGATGACGACCTTGCCGCGCGCTTCATCGTGGGCGACGCCACCGCGTAAGGCGCTCATCGCAGGCTCGATCGAAAAGCGGTGGGGGATCACGAACGATGGTCTGAGGCGGAATGATCCCGTCGACGACGACGCGGCCAAAGCGTGATGCCACACCAGGCAGCACATCGATGATTTGACGATTGGGTGAGGCAACGTTTCGAGAGCCACGTCGTGGAGTGATCGAACGATGAGCGCTGTGCATCTACTCCGTCAGCGACGAATGCCACCGAGCAGAAACGTCATGCGTTCAGCGCGCTCTTTCACGATTGCACCCAGGCGTTGCACCTCGCGAGACGAAACGTCGACCTTGAGTCCGGTGATGCTGAGAGCGCCCGCGCATCTCCCTTGCTGGTCGAAGAATGCCGCACCGACGCAAAATACCCCTTCGACCCCTTCTTCGTCGTCGGTGGCGTGTCCCTCGACGCGAACTCGATCGAGGTCCTCGAGCAAGGCGTTGATGTCAGTCAGCGTCTTTGACGTATGGACGGCCATACCGGCGTCGGCAATGAAGTCGCGCACCTGTTGTTCGTCCATCTCCGCGAGGATCGCCTTGCCAGCGGCGGTCGCGTGTGGCTCCTCGCATTGACCGAGGGGGGTGTGGAAGCGGATAGACCCTTCGCCGTCGATTCTTTCGAGGAAGACCGGATAGCCGTTTTCGTTCAAGGCGAGACGAGCGGTCAACCCGGTCACACTCGAGAGCTCGCGCAGAGTGGGTAAGCCCAACTCGGCGATGGAGGTCTGTTGTCCAACGAGGTCGCCGAGTCGAAGGAGGTTGAGACCGAGCACGTAGCGCGGACCAGGATTGACCGACCTCAGCAGGCCCGCCGCACTGAGCGTGCGCGCCAACGAGAGAGCGGTACTTTTCGCCACCTTCAAATGGCCGGCGATCTCAGTTACGCCCATTCCCCTGGCGCCGGCACTGCCCACAAGGTCGAGCAACGACGCGGCCCGAGCCACCGATTGAACTTCGTAACGCTTGTCTTGGTCGGTTATGTTCGGCACAGGAATACACAATACGGCCCAGCCCATGTCCGTCGCCCTTGTCGCCTTAACCAACTTGACCGCCTCGCGCTGGCGTCGCTCCGCGCCCCCAACATAGTCACCATCGAACCCCGCCGCCTTGGCCGCTGGATGGTCCGTCGTCGTCACGGCGCACCCTGCCCTCTCGGTGACGAGTTCAGCGCCGTTCGCGGGACTCGTGTCCGGAACGCAATGCGTCGATGCACCGGACAGAACGTGAACTGTGAACCGTGAACCGTGTCTTTGGTTTGGGTGCCGGCAAGGTGCTCGACGAACTTATACCGCCGGCCGCATGAAGGCACTCCCCCTTCGATCCCTCGACGAGCGCCCGTCAGCGCCGAGCGAATGTCCCGCCCATCAGGAACGAACACGACCCACGATGTATCGTTCTTGCCATTGGGTAGCGAACTCGTCCGCGAAGGGGCATGAATGGGCGCGACAACGTATTTCCGCGGTGGACTCACTCATCGCGCACTCTCGACGATGGCAGTGCTGGGTGCCGCGATGGGACTCGGCACCGCGCTGTCGTCCCCGGCCGGCGCATCGGGACGACAAGTTGTCGGGGCGGTCACGACATCGAGCAATAGCGGGGCCGGTCTCGTCGCGCTCGGTGGGGGCGTCCTTCTTCTCGGCGGCATTGGATTCATCGTCTTCACCTTGATCCGCCGCAAACGCAAACCGAACCAATGCGCCGAGCAGCGTGAAGCGCTCGAGCTGGCCGAAAGAGCCGTGCGGTACTGGGAGGCGGCGCGGGCGCATCTGGAGTCCGTCGAACGCCAACGAACGGTCGTCGAACGCGCCACACGTGACGAACCAACGCACGCGTCGCTCGTGGCCAAGGCCGCCGAAGGACTTGACGCCGCCACGAAACAGCGCGACGAGCGCCAGATGGATCTGATTCGTTGCATGGCGTCGGGTGGCGCGGTGGGGGCGATCCCCTCGGCCCATTCGCAGCCCTTCTTCACACCAGGACCTGATGGAACGTCGCCGTCGAGTGCGCCGAACACCGACTGAGCTAGGCCGAGACCAGTCCCATCGCCCGCAGCACACGAAACACTTCGTCGGCGGCGGCCTCGGGCGTGACGAACGAAGAGTCGATGCGGACCTCGGGATGCAACGGCGCCTCATACGGCGAGTCGATGCCGGTGAAGTTGGACAACTGTCCGCTGCGAGCTTTCTTGTAGAGACCCTTCACGTCACGCGCTTCAGCGACTTCCAGCGGGGTGTCCACGTGGACTTCGACAAACCTTCCCGGTCTCACGAGTTCGCGCGCGCCGTCACGTCCCGCACGAAACGGCGAGATCGCGGCGACGAGGACGATCATGCCTACGTTGTTGAAGAGACGAGCCAACTCGCCGACTCGACGGATGTTTTCCGCGCGATCGGCGTCATCGAATCCCAGATCGCGGTTCAGGCCGTCACGCAGCGCGTCGCCGTCGAGGTTGTGAACGAGCAGACCTTGAGTGCGGAGTCGCTCCTCGACGACCAGGGCGATCGTCGACTTCCCGGCCCCGGAGATCCCGGTAAACCAAATCACGAACGTTGGTGCGGACGCGTCATTCATACTGCGGTCGTTCCTCTCGACATACGCGCCTGACGCTCGTTCAGCGTGAGATCTTCGTCGCGAGGCGACGGAGCGGCTTCGGGACGAGTCGTCGCAGCCGTTCGAGGTGCGCGACGCGCTCACGGAGTTGGGTTACCTCGCGACTCGCCGATTCGCTCTTCTGCCATAGGATCCCGTTCTCGGTGAGGAGATTCGCGTTGTGTGTCTCCAATTCGGCAATGGCGCCGAGCGCCCACTGAAGAAGAACGCGACGCTCTTCGAGCAGTGGTCCTTCCCACCAACCCGGCTCTAACTCGGTGCCCATGTCGAACACATCGTGTCGGCCGCGCTGATCCAACGTAAGTTTCATCACTTCGCTTATCTCCACGGGTAACGCCTCGGACACCAGGTCCGCGTCGACGACCGTGCTTCGACGAAGTTCCGGCTTGATCGACGCGAATACCGTCGTGAGGTCCAGGTCCTCGCGCACTTCGCCCCACGCGCGAAGGCTCGCCGCGATGTCGGTCAAGACTTCGATGGGATGTTCAATGAGATCGGCGTAGTTGCACACGTGCACGCGCGCACCGTGAAGGTCACGGAGCATCGCGCGGTTGTACGCAGCCCACAACGCCAGACCCGTGAGCGTCGGCAGCCCATTGCGAATCGTGAGCGAGGTCGCCACTTCCAGCGGGTCGCGAACGATAACGATGGCGCAGCCTTGATCGTCCGTGATCCGTCGCCATAGAGGCAGCAGAATGGAGATCCGAGGATCCTTGAGAAGATAACGTTCGCCGCTGAAGAGTTCGACGAGCATGCGACGCTTCGCGTCGACGAACTCAATCGCCGCCGTGTCCTCGACCCAGTCGGGCACGAAGTCCGGCGGGCTGTCCCAGCGTCCACCGAAATGAGCGAGCAAATCGTCGTTCGCTCGCACGACGCTCAGCAGTTCGAAGTAGCCCTGCGGGTTGCCGACGTCGGCGGGCATGAGGTCGTCGTCGGGACCGACCTCGAGTCCCATCGCCTCGAGGGCACCCGCCAACGCGGACGTGCCCGAACGGTGCATACCCAAGACCAAGACTCCCATGTATGAAAACTACCTCTGGTGCCGTACTCGGTTCCAATGGATTTTGCGCCCGGCGTCACCGTCCCCGATATTTCGCGCCACGTATGACATTCACCAACGTCGTGTCGACAACCTACGCGGTGCGATTGACTGACCACGACGTGGTCGTATTCGATGACGGGGGTCCGCGCAGAGTATCCGGTCCCCGTTCGAGGTCGTACTACGGTTTATTTCGCCCGAGCCAATCCACTCCCAACGACGAACACGTCGAGAGAGATCACCGTGACACTCACCACCTCCGTCGTCATTCCGGCCTTCAACGAGTCGCTGCGTCTCGCGGCGGGTTTCGAGCGACTGCGACCGGTCCTCGAGGAGATGGACCCCGAGCAGACTGAAGTGATCGTCGTGGACGATGGTTCGAAGGACGACACGATGCACGTCGCGCAACGCGTGTACGGCCATCTCCCCCACGTGCAGTTCGTCCAACAACCGCACAACCGGGGCAAGGGGGCGGCCGTGCGCCTCGGCATCTCGATTGCGAGCGCGCCGTTCGTCATCGCGACCGACGCCGACCTCTCGATTCGGCCAATTCATCTCCCCGATATCGTGATGGCACTGCACGACAGTGCGCTCGCGCCCGGCTCGCGCGATCAGGACGCCAGCGACGGTTACGACACGTTCTTGCGCACGTTGGCTGGCCGCGTCTTCAATCACCTCGTACGCCATTACACCGGCACGAAACTGCGCGACACCCAGTGCGGATGCAAGGGCTTCCAGTTGGGACCGGCCAGAATCCTGGGGCTTCTCGGCTTCTACGACCGGTTCGTCTACGACGCGGAGATGTTCTACCTCGCCGACCAGCTGGGCCTCGCGATTCGGCCGGTACCGGTCACGTGGGACGACATCGCGGGTTCCACCGTCCACGTCGGGCGCGACTCAATCCAAATGGTCCGTGACCTTCGCGCCCTCAGGCACCGCAAGTACGAGAATCCGGTCGTCGAACTCGACGTCGCGATTGACGTCGCCGCGGTCGATGACGCGGCACGTAAGTCGCGCGTGCAGGGAATCGTCATCGCGCGCGGAAGGGACAACGCGCTCGCGGTGTTGCCACGAGACGGCGCGGTCGCCGGTGTCGGCATCGCCACGGCCCTCGGTGGATCGCTACGCACCGCCGGACTCGCCGAATTGCGAGGTCGTACCTACGACGCGGTCACGTCGCGGCGCTAGCGACGTCGAACAACCGCTGGGTTACGTGCGACCTTCCAAGGTCGTGAGAAAACGATTCAACGAGTCGAGGGTCGCCTTCACCGCCGAGACGAGATCGTCTTCGGAACGAGCGATTCCGAAACGATCGGCGTCGTTCGCCAAGGAACGAAGCGTCACGATCACCGGCCAGTCGCGACCGTTGGTGACGTTCGTCACGGTCATGAGTGAATACGGAACGTCGTAGCCGAGGTCGCGCAAGGCCGCCAGCGTCGCTTCGGCGCCGCCGATCAGCGGTCCGCTGCCGGCTCGTCCAATGCCGGTGCGTCCGTCGACCGACAGTTGGACCTCACAGAATCCGTCGCTGGTGTCATAGTCCGCGCGTATCAGCGCCACGCGCGAGCCCTCGGTGCGCTGGCTATCGTTCAGCGCGCGATTGGCGTCTTCGACGACGACCGCCGCCTCCGGGAAGTACAGACTGGCGATCTGGTTCGCCGCCGTGCGCGTCGAGAGTGGATCCTTCGAGTTCGCGACGAGCGTGACGATGTTGACGTCGCCGTTGGAGTGCTTCGTGATCCCGACGTTGAGGACCCCGGGCAGCGAACGCAGTTCGAGTTCGAAGTCTTCTTCAGTTCGCGACATCATGAGATTCGAATGCCCTTCTTCTCGTAGAGGCGACCATCGGCCAATCGCAGTAACTCGCCGGGATCGGTCGAGTCGCGCGGTGACGTCGCCGTGCCGATGGTGAACTCTACGGGATTGCCGAGCGTCACGAGGTGACCCCGCAAGCGTTCGGTGAAGCCAGAGGATTCGTGACCCTCGGCGTTGCTCAAGATCACCGCGAACTCGTCCCCGCCGATGCGCGCGGCGGTGTCGCCCTGGCGAACCGCCTGGCGAAGAGCGAATCCGAACTGTCGCAAGAGGTGGTTGCCGAATTCGTGACCCGATTTGTCGTTCACGGCCTTGAAGTTATTGAGGTCCACCAGTACGAGCGTGAAGGCCCAGCCGTAGCGTGCGCTGCGCGCCGCGGCTACTTCGAGGGCCTCGTCGAAGCTACGGCGATTGGCGATGTTGGTGAGCGGATCGTGGGCGGCGCTGAAGCGCGCCAGGTGCAGCGACATCGCGAGTTGGCACGCAGTGCGCACGGCGTCGCACTCAGCCGTGGGCACGGTGTCCGGTTCGCAGTAGACACCCGGCGAGGAGTTGAGATGGGCGGCCATGTCGGGCGATACCGCTTCGCCACCGAGTCGGAACATCTGCGTGCCGAACGATTCGTTGACTAAGACGACCGCCACGTCGGTCAGTCCATGACGGGTCGCGAACAACTCGAGTATGGAATAGATGAAACCAACGCCGAGTTCGCGCTCCTACAGTTCGTTCAGCATCGTTTGGAAGAGCCACGGCTCGTATCCTTCGCCGCCGAAAACGGCGCGCGCGTCGGCGTCGTGAATCGATGTCAAGGTCGCGGTCGCCGTCGCGGCCGCCTCGGCATCATCGTTGCTCTCGTCGTGCATGGACTCGGCCATTGATCCGTTCTTCGAGCTCACAGTTGCAAGTCTGCCAGTTCGCTCGGGGTCTGATCGACGGACCTCAGAATCGAAGCGGCGACGGCTCCTTCGCGAAGCATTTCGGACAGCTCCGCGGCGGGGACCGGTCGTGAGATGAGGTAGCCCTGACCGCGGTAACAGCCCAGTTCGAGGAGTTTTTGGATGATCGTGTCGGATTCGATGCCTTCGGCGATGACGCCCAGGTTGAGTGCGGCACCCAGGCGGATGATCGACTCGACGATGGCTCGGTCGTAGTTATCGGTCGTGATGCCCCGCACGAAGCTCATATCGAGCTTCAAGAGATTCACTGGAAGGTTCTTCAGGCCGGTCATCGAGGCGAATCCGGTACCGAAGTCGTCCAGGGCTATCTCCACACCGAGCGCCTGGAAACTCTTCAGAATCTTGGCGATTCGCTCCGGCTCATCCAAGACGGCGTACTCGGTGATCTCGATACAGAGACGGTTGCCGGGAACGTTGTTCTCACGCAGACAGCGCTCGACGAACTCGAGCAGGTCACCCATCTTGAAGTCGGCCGGCGACATATTGACGCGCACGATGAACGGCAGGTTCGGGTACTCGGTCTGCCAGATCGCCAGCTGTCGACAGGCCTCGGCGAAGACCCAGCGGCCGAGCTCGGTGACCAGTCCAGTCTCTTCGGCGACCGTGATGAACTCCGAGGCCGCCAGCAGGCCGCGCGACGGGTGTTCCCACCGAACGAGCGCCTCGGCGGCGAGCACTTTGCCGGTTCGAAGGTCGACCTCGGGCTGGAAGTGAAGGCGGAGGCCGCCCATCTCAATTGCTTCGCGCAACATCAACTCCGTGCGAGAACGGTCGTTGACCTCTTCACGCAGTTCACGGTCGAAGACGACGGCCTGGTTGCGACCACGGGCCTTGGCGGCGTACATCGCGACGTCGGCCCAGCCGAGCAGGTCTAACTCACTCTGTTCGCCCGATTCGGCCATGGCGATGCCGATACTCGCAGTGTGGGTGACCTCTTGACCGGCGATGGCAACCGGTTGGGCGATGACGTCGAGTATGCGATAGGCCGTCGCGAGAATCTCCATTTCGCTCTTGGCCTTGTCGACGATGAAGACGAACTCGTCGCCACCTAATCGGGCGGCGAAGTCATTCGTGCGAATACTGGTGCGGATGCGATCGGCGATCGTGACGAGGAGTCGGTCACCGCTGCCGTGGCCCAAGTAGTCGTTCATAATCTTGAACCGGTCGAGGTCGATCACCATCACGGCCGTTTGACGCTTCGCGTTGAGTCGAGACTTCAGTTCTTGAATGAGGGCCCGACGGTTCGGCAGACCGGTCAATTCATCGTGGTTGGCGTTGAATCGCGTGCGCTCCTCGGCGTCGATTCGACCCTGGAGCTGCACGAGCATGGAAGCGACGGCCTGGAGGGCGTTGATCTCGGCCGTGTTCCAATCGTGGAGGTTGAAGTGAAGGAAGCCCAGGACACCCCACGTCGTATCTCCGAGCAGGAGCGGAACAGCGGCACCCGCGGCGGGGGCGAGGCCACTACCTTCCATTGTTCGGTCGCGATATTCATCGGTGATGTCCTCGGTGCCCGTCAGATACGGGGTACGCAAATCGCGCATCGCCATGAAGATCGGGTCGGCGTCGAAGGGAATCTCACCCAGGGGGTCTGGGTCGGGAATCTCATCGCGCGGCGGCCACTCCGATTCGAGGAGGGTAAGACCGCGTAGGTGATCATGACGTCGAATGAACGCGACGTCCGCGTTGAGGAATTCGGCAAGGACTCGACAAACCCAGTCCAGCACTTCTTGGCGATTCGAGGCCGACGCCGGCATGAGTTTTTCAGCCACTTGGGCGACTAATTCGTCGAGTCGGCGCTGGTGCAGCAAGAGTCCCTCTCGGGTAGCGAGCGTCGCCACGTGGCTCAGCAAGCTTCCGAAGGCCTTCGTGAGTGAGCGTTCGCGACCGGACCACGTGCGACCGTGTCGTGCCACGACGAGGGCCCCGACGACGTCGCCATCTTGGACGACGATCGAGTCGACGAGCACACCCCATTCGACGCCGAGGACGACGCAGGAGAACGATCCAAAGGGAATCTCGCCCGACAGCTGAAGGCGAACTCGTTCGCTGATGCTGTCGAAGGCACGCTCGGCGTCGGTGCCCACGAGTGGTTCGAGTTCGAAACCCGGAATCGGCTTCTTGAGATTCGTCACCACCGCGACGATTTGTGTACCGGGAACGACCTGGAGGAGCGTTTCGACGACCAGGCGCGTCTCTTCGCCCGCGCGGTCCAGATACGAGTGATTAAGACTTCTCATGGGGGATCTACCTTCGCCGACAGATAAAGGCTTGGATCAGGGGTTGAACCTTGCGGCCCCACCCCCGTACTGCTGTTTTGTTACCAGTGAACGATTATTACACAGGCCATCTAAGAAGTAAACCCCAAGATTCGCACCACTTTTCATCTTTTTTCGACGGAATAAGGCTCGATAGGTGAGATTGTTTCGATGTCGCGGCTCAAAACATGGTTGAGAGGCAGGCGCACACTGTGCACCGAAGGCGGGGGTGCTTGAAAGATTCGAAAGACCATTATCGCCGTTTCGCCGTCGCTGAGTCCCCAGAATTGGCTGAAACGTTCAGAAAGTGTGTGCATCTCGTCCAAGTATCGTTCGCCGGCCAGGACACGCATGTCGGATTCGTCAACGGCGTAAAGAAAAACCGGTGAGGCCGGCTGCACGGCGAGTCCGTGCATCTCGGCGGTCAACCAGAACCTCTCCATCGCCGCCCCGCCACGCAAGTACCACATCGGGTCGGCGCGAGGAACGGTGATCATTGCCAAGGCTGAACTGGTCATCACCGACGCCTGCGTTCGCAGGCCGAGGGCCGAACCGGCTCGCCAATCCGAGAGGTGACCCATGACGTCGGCTCGTCCGAGGATGTCGAGGGCCGCGTAACCACCGGGATCCAGTTCGAGGGTGCGAACATCGAGACCCTCTTCCAACGCGTCGCGACCGGGCCAGCGAATCTCGGACAACATCTCTTCGTGGACCGTCGGCAGCAAGAATCGCAGGCGATCCGACGCCGCGAGCAATTCCGCTCCCGTCGTGATGCGATCGCGCTCGGTGGCGAAGTGAAGTTGCGCCCCTTCGCGTTCGACGCCGCGAGTCAGGGTCGTGACCGTATCGGGTTCAATTGGCGATGGCGTGCCAATCCGACGATTGGACGACCGGCTGTGGAGATACTCTCGCAGTGGTGTAATCGCCACGTCGTCGGAGGTCCCCAGCTGCATCGAAGCGACGTGGTGCGACGGTCGACCCTCCGGAAAGAGTTTCACCGGTCCGAGTTTCTTCAGTGACGCCGCCTGGACACGGGCGTTGAAGAGGGCCGCGCCGATACCGACGTAGGTAGCACGATGGGCCACGTCCATCGTGGAGGTTCGTTCGGGAATCATGAAGAATCGAATCTCTTCACCTTCGGCCTCGAAGCGCCAGGGCTGCACGTTGCCGCCCGATGGTGCCCGACGCGCGGCGTCGACGATCATCTCGATCGGGTCGTCGCTGACGAGAGGCGGGTCCTCGGGCGGCGGGGTGAAGAGATCGGCTTCGGCTTCTAAGTTGACCTCCACCGGCCCGAGTCCTTCGAGAATCTCTTCGACGTCAAAGCGGACGCGTCCCGACGGTAGATCGCCGGCCAGACCAATTCTCCGAACGGCCGCCGCCACCGTCGCCGCACCGAGCGTGATCTCGCTGCCCAGTTGGGGCCAGCCGGTGATCGTCTGGCCGACCTCTAAGAGCGAGGCCGCCCCGCGCGAGGACGCCTCGCGGGCTCCGATCAGTCGAATGACGTACGGACCCTTTTGCGCGGTGGTGAGATTCGCCAGCTTGGACGAATCCATATCGCCCAAAAGACCATGGAATATTGGACGATCGGGTTCGAGGTCGAAGCGTTCGACGTCAAGCACACCGCGGTCGCTCGTCTCCATGATCACAGGTATCTGACGTTCGCGGGCTGCTTCGCGCACGAGGAACTTCATGTCGAGCGAGTCACACTCTTCGATGACGAGGTCGAGTCCGTCCAGAAACTCCCCGAGATTCTCTGGTCGGACGCCCGTGGGTTCGACGACGACCCGTAAGTAGGGGTCGATTTCGGCGATGCGACGCGCCGCGACGATCGCCTTGTTGACACCCAGATCCAGCACACTCGCGGGAATCCGATTGAGGTTCGAAAGTTCCAGCGTGTCGAAGTCCGCGAGACGAATCTCGCCGGCCAATCCTTCCATCGCGATCACGTGAGCGATCGTGTGACCGGCGCTGAGTCCGACGACACCGATGCGCAGCGTGCGCTGACGAGCCTGCTCGGCACGGGTCAGCTTGTTTCGGTTGCGATCGAGTCGAAGCGTCGAGAACGATTTCGGTGCGAGCAGCCGCACGACGGCGCGACGCCACGGATAGTAGACCCAGCGCGAACCTTCGTTCAGGAGTGGCTTGGGCAGTGGAGGAATAATCTCGGTCAACTGTTCGCGCTGCTCGGCGAATCGGTCGATGATCTGGAGCGCCGAGTCCTCGCGAAGAATGCGCAGGACCTCGCGTTGTGATCGTTCGCCGACGTCCAAGATGAGCGGACGACTGGCTCGGTTCCGGGCCGACGCCGGCTCGACCGGTCCAACCCCCGAACGAGACGGTCCGCGAAGGAGTTGTTCGGCTTCGCGACGATAGGCCTGCTGATTCTCGGGGGTCGCGAGTTCGTAGGTGCGTCCACGATGCCACGAGACCGCAACCGTGCGGTAGCGCTCGTCAGGAAAAGGCACCCAATGGGTCCCGACCTGCAGAGCTCCCGTAATGTCACCGACCGGCATCAACGCGTCCGACACCGCGGCGATGGCGAACTCTGCGCCCAACCAGTTCATACCGTGGGTGACCGAACGCGATATCGCGGTCAGGAGACGAGCGCCGACGACCGATGCGCCCTTGGACCACGCACCTTTGACCTCCAACGCGCCGAGGCGGGTTTCTTGCACGATGAGATCGTGAATGAGGTCAATCTCGGGCGAGGCGGCCATCTCTTCGATGATCGCGGCCTGGTGGGTACCTTCGAGGGGTCCGTGAAAGCGCACGCCAGCCACCGCATTGTCGTCAACGTCAAAACCCAGAATGAACAGCGGGACGCCATTGCCCTCTTCGAGTTCGACGCGTCGCAACGTGCCTTCGAATCCTCGACTGCGAAAGATCCCTTCGGCCTCGTTGAGATAGACCTTCCAGAGATCAGGACGTTCCAAGGGATGATGACCTTCGAAACGCACGCCTGATTCTTGGTCTACGAAACTCGAGCCGTACCGATACCGACGACCGATTGAGTTACCCACTGACCACCTTTTCCGTTCCGCGTTCGAAGGCCGACAGCCGTCAATTTGCCGCCATTTCCCTTGAAACTATAGTGAATCGGCCCAAGATTATGGTGGACCGCAACGATCCAACTTTGCTCAGTCGAGCGTCGAAATGCTCGACGTCCCGCGCCAAGGTCGCTGCAACAGGTCGCCGCTGCTCTGAGCAGATTTCCTTTCGGTACAACTGCTAATCACACGCCGCGTCCATAGAATGGTCAACATGTCGACCACTAGTCGTCTGGAAGTCTGTTTTGATCAGCGATGTACCGAAGTACGAAGTTCTCATTGTCATGGTTTTGTCACAAATAGTGCCGCGAGCACGGATGGAGAGAATTGACCAAGATTCTGGTCGTAGATGACGATTCTGAGATGACCAAGCTCCTCGACACGTTCTTGACTGGCGAAGGTCACGAAGTCCTGGTCGCCGCCGACGGTGGCGCCGCCGTTCGCGCCACTTCTTCAATGGAACCAGATTTGGTCTTGTTGGATATTGTCCTTGGGATTGAAGATGGCCGCGACGTCTTGCGCGAACTGCGACTCATCAGTGATGTGCCCGTCATCTTTCTGACCGGTCGAGGACTCGAATCAGAGCGAATCGCCGGATTGAAACTTGGCGCCGATGACTACATCGTGAAGCCCTTCTCTCTGGGAGAGGTGTCGGCTCGTATTGAATCGGTGCTGCGTCGTTCTGGAGCAAATTTGGCGCAGTTGCACATTGACGCGCCCACACTGCACTTCGCTGACCTCCTTATCAACGAGAACACACACGAGGTCCACTTGCGCGGAACTCTTCTCGAACTCACCTCAAAGGAGTTCGCCCTCCTCGCCTTCCTCGCACGGTCGCCGCGTCAGGTCTTTTCTCGCGAGCAGTTGCTCGAACACGTGTGGGAGTCCTCCAGTGAGTGGCAGAACGAGGCGACCGTGACCGAACACATTCGTCGACTTCGAGCGAAACTCGAGGTCGACCCCGATCACCCCCGTTGGATCACCACGGTTCGTGGCGTGGGGTACCGCTTCGAGCCGGAACCCATTGCGACGTGACGCTCTGACCTAGGAGCGTGACGCCAGCAAATCGTGCACTCGATCGACGAGGTCGCTCGGTTTGAACGGTTTCGCCAAGAAATCGCTGGCGCCAGGATTCAAATCCTCGATGATGCTTCGATTCGCCGTGCCCGACACGAGTAGTACGAGCATTTCTGGGTTCTTCGACTGCAAGGTCATCGCCAGTTCGCGGCCCGACATCTCGCCCATCACGAAATCACTCACGAGGAGATCGAATCTTCCCTCGGACTCCTCGATCACTCGCAACGCGTCCTCACCCGAATCGGCCTCGGCGATGCGATAGCCGTTCCTCTCGAGGACGCGGCTCATGAATTTTCGCAGTTCCTCGTCGTCGTCCACGACGAGAATCGTTGCCGAACCACGCGGCCGCTCCGGCACCACGATGTGCGAGTGTTCGTCAACCTCATCAGTCACGGTCGGAAAAACGATCTCAAAAGTGGTGCCGTGACCGGGTTCGGAAAGGCAAGCAATCGTGCCGTGACTTTCTTCGGCGAGCCGTCTCGCCGCCGCCAGTCCCATCCCGGTTCCCTTGAACGGTCCTTTCGTCGTGAAGAGCGGATCGAAACAGCGTGCGCGGGTCTGCTCATCCATTCCAACGCCCGTGTCGACGTACGTCACCTTGACGTAGTCGCCTTCGCCAAGTCCGAGTGACGCCACTGCGTCACCGTCCACGATGAGCGGCGCGATGGCGATGGTCAACGTTCCGCCTTGGGGCATGGCGTCGCGCGCGTTGATCGCGAGGTTGAGGATCATCTGTTCGAACTGATCGGCGTCCACTCGAACATTGCCGGATCGTGAATCGAGTTCGAATTGCACGTCGATGTTCCCACCGAGGATCCGTTCGAGCACTTCGGCATTGGACTGGACGATCGTGACCGGATTGAAGACCACGAGTTCTGGTGCTCGCGTTCGGCCAATCGCCTGGAGCTGGGTTGTCAGCATCGAAGCCCGAGACGCGGTTGACTGAATCTCCTTGACCATCTGCAGGGCGCGCTCATTGTCGTCCAGGTCGCCCGAGAGAATCTCCGCGTAGCCCGAGATCAACGTAAGAAGGTTATTGAAGTCGTGCGCGATGCGACTCGCGACTTGACCCCGAATCTCCATCGTGTAGGCGTGACGCAACTCAGCCTTCAGCTCGCGATGATTCGTGACGTCATTGATCAAGGTGAGAATTCCAGTCGTTTCCGTCCCCGAGGGTGGCAACAACGCCGCCGACGCACTCAACACGCGAAGCTTGCCGGCGATCTCGACGTCAACGAAGTCACGACCGCCGACCGAACCTCCTCGCAGCACCTCGGACCAGAGTTCACGCAATTCGGGCAACGTCGCTTCTGGAAAACTTGACTCGTCGGCAGCGGACTCCTCGCGGTACTCCGGCCAGGCGAATACGTCGCCGGCCTCACGATTCCACCACCGCACTCGACCGTCAGGGTCAGATTCGACTATGCCGACCGGCGCGGTCTCGATCAACACGCGAAGTCGCTCCTCACTCGTCTGGACGCTCCGGCCGAGTTCGACGGCACCAAGCGCGCTCGAGGCCATCTGGGCGAGCAGGGCGAGCACCTCCTTGTCCTCATCATCAAAGGCACTATCTCGACGAACGGCGATGACACCTCGAGCACGATCGCGTCGCTCCGGAATAGGCGCGGCGAGCCAACCGTTCTCAAGCCGCGCTTCGCCGCCCGCGTTCCACGCGTTGGGATATTCCTTGAGTTGCCCGTCGAGTGGCACTTCGCAGACCGATTTCTTGCCGCGCCGCGCAACCCCTCGCAGCGGTGCCGCTGGTCCAGTGTCGAGAGACACGACTGTCTCGTCCGCGTCGAACACCCTGCGCGTGTTCCCCGCGAGACTCTTCAAGATGTCTTGTTCGCTCCGGAGGGTCGTCACGGTGATTGACGCGGCAATCAATTGGTGAAGCTTGATCGCAATGCGCTGAGACTGACGAACGGCGTCGTGCGTCACGGTCTCGTTCTCTCGATCGCCACGAGCGACCACGGGGTCGTCGTCCGAGAGGGCCTTTCGCGCACTCATTGACGCATCTCGAGTCGAGTTGGGCATCTGGTTTCGTCGTTCGATTGCACCACTGAATCCCGATCGCGCACCTGGATTCGGTGACCGGGCAATTGACCGACGCGGCGAGCAGAGCGAAGAATCAAAGAGGCTTCCCCGAGAAGATCGAGAAGTCTTCCAAGTAACGATCGATTTCCTTCACTTCGTGAGGTCTGGAAAATAGGAAACCTTGACCGACGCCCACTTCTTCTAACTGGAGACGCCGGCGCTGCTCGGCGTCTTCAATGCCGGAGGCCACAATTTGGAGCTTGCTCTTTTTCGCTAAATCCACCAAAGTATGGACAAGTTCGGCTCCCGCCGGCGAATTTGAAAGGGTCGCGACGAAGTGTCGATCAAGCTTCACGACCGATATGGGCAGGACTTCAATATCGCTGAGGAGGGACTGACCCGGCTCAAAGTCGTCAATCGACAATCGAACGCCCAACTCCGTGAGTTCGGTGAGGCGCTCGGTCAAATCTCGCGCCAACGTGCGCTGCGCGAACTCCAACACCAGTAGTCCCGCGGGGAAGCGGCTCGACGTCAGGACTTGTTCGATTTCATTGACGAAGCCGCTCCACGCGAACTGGAGGGCCGAGATATTGACCGAGACCGTGAATCGATACCCTTTGTCGTGCCACTCGGCGCCCTGGGCGCACGCGGTGGCGAGAGCCCAATTGCCCACCGCCACGATCAATCCACTGGATTCGAGTTCGGGAACGAACTCGTCGGGACCCAACACGCCCCGTCGTGGATGGCGCCAGCGGATAAGGGCCTCGACGCCGACGAAGGCGTTGGAATGGAGATCGATCTCTGGCTGATACATCAAGAAAAACTGCTCATCTTCGAGAGCTTTGGCGAGTTCCCCGGAGATATCCGCGCTCTCGCCTACTTTCCCGTTTGTTTCAGAATGATTGGCCATTGATCGTCGCTTTTTTCAGGCCCCACAAAAGTAGGCGTCGGTAAAAGTTCTTCGGTGCTGACGTTACTCGGTGGGCAAAAATACGGGGTTAACGGACGCCAGTAAACCATGCGGGCGCAAGAATCCTGAGACTTCACCCGGTCTCGTTCGGTGAGATCCCACGGCATTTGACGATCAGCGGGATCGTTGGGGTGTGACACGGGTCGCGAAACGATCAGTGATGGGGATACACCGGTTCAGCGATTGGCCGTATACGACAACTCCGTGAGCGACTGAGTTGATTCGTGCAACGGGCGCGAGGATGAGTTCGGGGCACAATGAGGGTATGGAACTTCGGACCGAACGTCTCATGCTTCGAGAGTTCCGGCTCGACGACGAAGTCGCAGTTCACCGGTATGGATCAGACGAAGAAGTCACCCGCTACCTCACGTGGGGACCAAACTCGCCGACCGACACCACGGCGTATCTCAAGCGGGTCGCTCGCGAGGCGGCCCGAGTGCCTCGAACTTCATTCACCCTCGCCGTCGCGACTCTCGACGATGATCTGATCGGCGTCGCCAACCTCGCCATCACCGGGGAAGCGTCGACAGGTGAACTGGGCTATGTCCTGTCGCGGGATTCCTGGGGACATGGCTACGCCACCGAAGTAGCCCGTCGACTCATCGTCTTCGGGTTCGACGAGCTGGGACTACGCCGGATAAAGGCGACGTGTCAACCCGATAACTTCGCTTCGGCGCGAGTCTTGGAGAAGGCGGGAATGCACTTCGAAAAGACACTACGAGACCACCTCCGAGTTCGTGGAGGGTGGCGAGTCTTCGCCGTCGCGGCCAGCGACGAAGGTGCTGCCCACTCGGACTGAAGAACTCCGCCGCGTCCGCTCAACGGGGTTGTCCACTGCGGTGTCGCAAGACCTACGAGTTCAGCACAGCGCCCGAAGGCATCCGGTGGCTGAGGTCACGGTGTTCTCGAAGCAGCGCCAGGCGTCGCCGTCGCACGAGGTGCCGGTCGTGGCGCTTGGGGCACTCGCCAAATAGAACACACGCTCTAAGAGGTGGACCTGACCGCGAATGTCGAAGGGCCGATCGCATCTACAGCGACTGGTTCGACTCTGGTGCTGAGTAAGACAACGCCATAGGTGTCAGTAAACTTCGAAACATGTTGTTGCGATACGGGAGATTACGGTCTCACCGATGGATTTGGGGTGCCGTTTCGCTCGTTCTGGTCGCGGTAGGCATCGTTTTGATCGTGATGAGCCTGAACGGACCTAAAACCGGACCCAATCTTCCGGGCCCGATTGGCAAGACCTCAGAGCCGGCCCCGCGATCATCTCATTTCATTCCCTTCGCATCATCGCCCACCCAGGTCACGTCCGTTGCTCCGCTGGCGAGTCTCGCCTCATATTCGACGACGTCAACGACGGGTGTCAGGTCGGGGACGCTCTCGAGTCGCCTCGCCTCCATCAAGCGATCACGACCCGTGCGCATAACGATTCCGGCCATCGACGTCAACGCCTCAGTAGTGGAACTTGGGCTCAACGCCAACGGCACCGTCCAGGTCCCCGCCAGTTGGTACGTCACGGGGTGGTACAAATATGGGCCGACGCCGGGTCAGAAGGGTTCCGCCGTCATCCTGGGTCACGTGGACTCGACGAGCGGTCCGGCCGTATTCTTTGAACTTTCGAAACTGCGCCCGGGCAATCGCATCAACGTGACGCTGGCGAGTGGCGTCACCGTCCACTTCTCTGTGATCGGGTTGCGTGAATACAGTAAGACGGCCCTTCCCGACAAGCTGATCTACGGGACACGCTCGTACGACGCGCTACAACTGGTCACCTGTGGTGGACTCTTTGATAGCCAGACGCACCACTACCTCTCGAACATTGTGGTGTTCTCGAAGCGGTTGAGTTAACTCGTCGCCGCGGAGCGATGCCTATTAATTCGGTGCTCCTCAAATGAAATCGACGTCGAATGACGTCGGGTGACAACGAGCCAACAACTTCGGCGCATAAAGCAATCAAGTGGTCAGAATTCGCGATATCGGCTGGCACACTCATGGTGCCTCGCATCACGCGAGGGCACTTCTCAGAACTCTCTGAGGTGGACCACCAGCATGCCCTTGCGTGATGGTCCACGTCCCGAATGAATTACGCCGCTCGAACGAGTGCCGCGATTCACAGGGTATACCTCCTGATAACGGGCCTTACGTTTCGTTTATCTCGGGGTGACGTCGGTTGGTTGTCGTGCGCGGCGACGTGCGCTCATTACGACAGTGGCTCCGTCTCTCACCTTTTGCGCTCGATCTCTCGTTGTCGAGGCTCCAAAAGCTGCCCGGGGACCGAGCGGCGCACCACTGCGTGTCCGAACGTACGTCGCCGTTCCCCGTCGAGATGGCCATGAACCGTCCAATCGCGTCGGGGTATTCGACGATCGATGCTCCCAATGCGTCGATTTTCGTGACCAATTGGGGCGACGAGTCTCAATTGAGCAGATGTTGAGGAGTAGTAGGCGGCCCTTTGGATTTGATTTTCGACAATTGATCCATGACCGATATCACGCAGGGGCAAAAATTCCTTGGAGACCCCGACGGGCGTTCTGTGACGTCGCGTCGAGGTCCCCGCCGTTCAGTCGTTGTCGGCTCTCTCGGCTCCCTCATCATGGGAATCGTCTTGAGCACGACGGCACTGCCGGCCATGGCGAACGTCGTCACGCCGACCGCCAGATTAGGTAGTGGAACGACCACGACCGTGGCGAGTACGACCCCGGAAACACCGACGACCACGCTGGCGCCGCGAGTCAGGCACTCCGCCACGAGTCACAGCCGGCACGGACGGGTCGTGACATCGTCTTTCTCTCCGAATTCGCGCTCGAACTCGAACGGCTCATCTCGTTCGACGACGACCACGCCACCTCCGACGACCGTCGTAACCCCCACGACGGTCGCCCCCACGACAACAACCATGGTGAAGAGTGCTCCGATCACGAAAGCACCGACGCTGAACATCACGAACCCGTCAGGCAACATCGCACCGAGCCCTGATTTCCTCATCGCCGGGGCGTGCAGTCTCGCCTCCGGTGTCTGGAGTTGCGCGAATCCTTGCGTCGTCGGCACCGCGACCGCGCTTTCGTGGCCCGACTTCACCAATGGCGTCAACTGCACCGATTACATCCTCGGTGCGATCAACAACGCGCGGTCGGTTGAAGGGGTACGTCCGATGGTCCTACCCAGCAACTGGTTCAGTCTGAGTACGTCTGAGCAGCTCTTCGTCGTGGCTGACCTCGAGCGCACTGCGCGCGGACTCCCCCCGTACGTCGGGATCAACGCCGTGTTGAGTGCAGACGCGCAACACGCGGCCGCGACCAATAATGACCCTTCGATTGCCCCCGGATTCCCGATCGCCGACGACGCCCAGGGTTCGCCCGGCTTTGGCGGTGCCTGGTCGGGCGGCTTCAACGTCCTCGCCGCTGACTACATATGGATGTACGACGACGCCTGGGGCGGTAGCACCGCCGATACATCGAACATCATGTGCACGTCAGCCGGTGCCGCCGGTTGTTGGGCCCACCGCGACGAACTGCTCGGCTCGGACCCCGGATACAACCCGGGCGTTGGCCTTAGTTGCACCAACTGTGAGATGGGTACCGGCTTCGCGATGGTGGGTGGCAACTCTTCGTTCGTCGACCTGATCGAAACACCCAAGGGTTCGCCGCCGCCAATGACCTTCACGTGGGCGAACGATGTCCAGCCCAACCTTGCCTAGGCATCGACTTTTCAGGGCAACCAGCGCGTCAATCGGCTGAGGCCCCGGTCACCGTTGGACTCGGCGGAGCCGGCGGCGCGGGTCGCAGATGGAAGTAGGCCATAAAGGCCAGCGAACCGGCCGCGAATAGGGCGAAGGCGACGAACAACGGTACGAGCGCCACGTGGTGAAGTTCGCTCGGACTGCCGCTCCCCGGAGTCAACAGAACCGCGACGAAGCCAATCAAACCGATGGTCGTTATCACCATCCACGCCCAGGGATTCCAATGGCGAATGTGTCGTCCGGGCAAGAACGGAAGCGGCAGCATCCCGAAAGCGAGACTCGCGAAGCCTCCGAGGAACGTGACGTTGAGCGCCGGGTCCAGAATCAACCAGAACGGTGACGGCGACGCCTGCGTCGCCATGTGGAAGACGGGAACCGTGAGAAAGAACGCCACGGTGCTGACGATGAGGACACACACCGAGGCGATCGCGTGCAGTCGCCCCCAATCCTTTTCATCCGTGTGCGGGCGCAGGACGAAGACCGCGATCAAGCCGTAGCAGTAGCCGGGAGAGAGACCGATGGCTCGCGAGGCGCTCACACAGATAATGGCGATGATCATGCCCCCGACGAGTACGTGCATGTGGATCTTGCGACGTTCGCGAAGTCCGCCGAAGAGAATCGGCAACTGGGAGGTCAGCGTCACGATCGCGACGCCGATGCATTCACCGAGGTACAGCCACAGTGTGGTGCGATTGAATCCGAAACCCTTGTCCAGGAAGGAGTTGATGAGGCCGGCAAAACCGATGAAGCCGAGAAAGGCCCCAGTGCCCACCATCAAGCGGCGTCTGGTCGATTTCTCCTTCTCGCGGTCAATGAAGAGTCGCGGGAAGCGCCGTCGAGCGCGGGCCTGAATCCGTTCACGATTCTCGGCGTAGGTCGAGTCGAGCCATTCGCTCGGGAACCCCGCGGCGATGAGGCGGCTCACGAGTAGGAAGCCAATGCTGATTCCGCCCGAGGCGGCGATGTGGTTGCCCAACTGCGTCGGGCTGGGCATCGCCACGCTGAACTCAGAAAGGTGATTCCTCGTCGTCGTCACGTCGAACGTCGTTGACGACAGCCAGGGTCGAGCGGTCGTGCAGGAGAGTTCGAGGCGGTGCGTGCCCCACGCAGCGTCACCCGGGATTACGAGGTGGTGCACCGAGAATCCGGTGGGCGCGGAATTTACGGTGTCGATGAGTTGGTCGTCAAAGAATACGTTCATCGTCGGGCAACTCGCGCGAACCGTCGGATCTCGAAGCGTGATGGCGATCCCCGGCGGCCCCGATGAGGGCGTTGGGCGCAGCGCCGACGCCACGTTCAGCGAAAGTTGCGCCTTGGCCGAGCGGCTGCCGTTGTTGCTCACAGTTTGACCCGTGAACGTCGTCGAAATCGACGTGCCGTCCGCGCCGACCGCGGTCACTGACGCCGCGTACGAACCGGGCTCGGCGTAGACGTGGGACGTCCTCGGCGAGGTCGTCGAGGATGACGTACCGTCACCAAAGTTCCACTCGTAGTGCGAAATTGGTGAACCGGTTGACGTGGACCCGGAGGCATCAAATTTCGTTGGTCGTCCCGCGGGAGCGACCACGACCGAGAGACGCGCCGACGGGGCCTGACCCGGCGCGACGGCTATGCCGAAACTGGCCGAACCGACCTGGACGGGGGCTTCAGACCGTGGCGTCTTGCCAGCGATGTCGATCGGTGTGACGGTGTTCGTCGCGTTCGCCACGTACGCCGTCTGTCCGTCAGGTGAAATCGCGATCCCATCGGGCTGCGTGATGCTGCCGACAGAAAAGGCGGCGCCGGGCGTCGCGGGCGTGGTCGCGAGGTCGATCGGCGTGACGGTGTCATCAGTATTGGCCGTGTAGGCCCGCGATCCGTCCGGAGTCACCGCGATGCCCAGTGGACCGTTCGCGACGGCAATCCCGGCTTCGAGGACCGGCGCACCCGATGCCAAATCAATTGGGGTCACCTGTTTGCCGTTCGCCACGTAGGCGACTGCGCCACTCGGGGCAATCGCTATTGCCTGGGGCGCGCTCGAGAGTCGTAGCAGTGTCACCGCGCGCGAAATTGTGTTGATCACGCTGACGGACTGTCCCTCAGAGTTCGAGACGCACACCCACTTCCCGTTGGGACTCACCGCAATGCTCCAAGGACCGGCTCCCACCGATATCGGCTGCCCGGGCGTCGACGTCGCGAGGTCAATTGGGGTCACCGTGTTGGAGTTGAAGTTACTGACGTACGCGGTCGCACCATTGGGCGTGATGGCGATCGCGGCAGGCCCACCCCCCACTCGAATCGGTTTCTCGAGAGTGAACGAAGTGGAGTTCAGCCCGATCGGAGTCACGGTGTTCGAGTTCGAATTGGTGACGTAGGCCATATCCCCATCAGGAGCTATCGCAATCCCGAGGGGTCCGTTCAGGGCCGGTGGTCCTCCGTGTACGACCGTCGTGCGATTGTTGGCAGTGTTGATCGCGGTGACCGCGTTGAGATTCAAATTCGTGACGAACACGGTGCCCGTGAGCCCACTGGTCGACGCACCGGCCGCGGTGCTCGAAAGGACCGTGGGCAACGGACCGACAAGAAGGATGAGCGCCGGTGCCCATACGGCGCGTCGAATCCAACGTCGACCGACTGAGGCGACGGGTATCGTCATTTCGATTGCGCTCAGGTCGCTTTGAGCGTCGCTACGACGCGACGATTCTGAGCTCGACCCTTCGCAGTCGTGTTCGTCGCAACGAGCACGACGCTGTACCCGGGGACAATTGTCACCGTCACGCCGATGATTTTCAGGGCCTGGAGATCCAATGACAAGCGAGTTGAGACCGCCTGAGCCCGATTTTGATTCAGGGTGACGTTGAAGGCCGCCGTGAAGACGTTGTCGGTGTAGCCCGTAAGAGTCACAGTCTTGTAGTGATTCTTTTGAATCGTTTTCGCCATCCGCTGAATCTCTGAATTCAACTTCGGAGACAGTGCGTACGAACCTTCAGCGAAGGGCTCGACCGTGACTAATCGGGGTGGAGCGGGCGCGGGTGGTGGTTTCGATTTGATGTGCACCGGTGCGAGCGTCGTGGTGGTGGTGGTTCGTGGCACTGTCGTTGTCGTTGTTGTCGAAGTCGTAGTCGTGGTCGTGGTTGTCACTGCGGTCCGACGTGGCGGTGGCGGCATGGTCGTCGTGGTCGTCGTTGTAGTGGTGGTCGTAGTTGTCGTCGTCGTGGTCGTGGTCGTTGTCGTGGTTGGCGGCGGCGTAGGCGGACACACGCACCACCAGAACCACCAACACGGAAAGATTGGAGGAGGGTCGCCGTCGTGATGAGCGTTGATTTGACCAACGCACGGGTCGCACTTCAGTCCAGCAGAGATCGACCGCGCGGCGTCACGCGAACTTACGCTGGCACTCGAAGAGAGCGCCGGCATGGCCACGACGATCAAAGCGCTCACGGTCAACGCGCACAATGCCCTACGCGCGCCCAGAACAGATCTACGTATCGCCACCGATGTTTTCGAAGAATCTGTTGTACGTCGCCCTTGCATCTGATCCATCTCCGACGGGCGCATTGTCCGGACCCGTGCCCCCCGACTCAGCGGAGTTCGACAAATCTAACAAGATTGACTGGAACGTGCCCTCGGACAGATCTTCGACGGCTTCGCCCGAATTGGCGAACGCTACGTGCCTGCCTCGGCGCGCATCGTCACTGCAGAAGCTCCAGTAATGAGTCGCTCGCGATCGAACATTTTCGAAACTATCCGCCAGGCACCGACGTCGATAACCGCGAGAGCTACGGCGATGACGACGGCCACGGTCGCGGTTGGTTTGAACACCTGGAGCGACATCAACAGGGGCAGTACCAGGGCCGGAAGGCTCGCGAGTGTACCGAGCTGCTGAGCTACTCGCACGTCCGAAGAGCGCGCCGAGATCGCCGTGCCAACCCACACCGACCAGGCCGCGAGCAATGGCGCGAAGAGCAGTTCCGCCAAGAACCACGAGGGCTGCCATACCGCGTGCGCGACGACGCTGGACGCGCCAAGTCGAATCGCCACCACCAGCACGATGAAGAACACGTACGCAACACCGACCGTAGGAATCGTGGCCGCCAGGGATTTGCCAAGGAGGAACTCTTCACGGCTGATGGGAGTCGTGAGTAACGGCTCGAGCGTTCCCTGATCGCGCTCGCCGATCACGGAGTACGCGGCAATCGTCGCTGGCAGGACCACTGGTATGACCAACAAGAGGAGGAGCGTGATCGCCACTTGTGTTCGCACGAGCGATGGCGAAGCCGTATTGGAAATACTAAACAGTGTGATGACGGGGAGAGCCGTGAAGATCAACGGCAACGTGCCCATCGTGTAGATAATGAAGCGATTGCGACGGTACTCCTGGAACTCTTTACGCATCACGGCGCGTATTCGAATCGAACTTTGATTCACTTTTCACCACCTCGGCCCGCGGCGCCCACCAGTTCCAGATAGACCTCTTCCAGTGAATGATGACCTTCGGCGAGTGAAAGGACGTCGGCCCCCGCCGCGACCAGCGCCCTCGTAATCGCGGGTGCGGCGACACGGACGTCGCTCACGGTGAGTACGTAGCCACCGGTGTCATCCATCGACCAACTGGCGACACTGTCAATCGAGGTGAACAGTCCTTCGGGGTTCGCCAATGGAGCCGCGGTTGAAACGAGAATGGACTTCTGGAACATTCTTTGTCGAAGGTCATCAATTCGACCGACCGTGCGCAGCGTCGTATTCAAGATGGCCACTCGGTCACACAACTTTTCCGCTTCGTCCAGGCGATGCGTCGTCAGGAACACCGTGACGCCTTTGTCGCGAAGGGCGATGATCAGATTATGCACTTCAAGTGAGGCGACGGGATCGAGTCCGGCCGTCGGTTCGTCGAGGAAGACAATTTCTGGATCGTTGAGGAGCGCGCGGGCCAATCCGACGCGCTGACGAAGACCCTTCGACAAACTGCCGCATAGGTCATTCGCCCGGGACGTGAGATTCACGGCCTCCAGGGCTCGATCAATTCGCGGTTGGGCATCGCGGTAGCCGTAGAGACCTGCGAAGAATACGAGGTTCTCGGTGACGCTCAAACGCAGATACAGGCCCGGAACTTCCGTCATCACCGCGATGTGTTGACGGATCTCGACGTCGTGTTTACCGGCGAGGGCGATGCCGGCGACCTCGGCGGTTCCCGACGTCGGCGTTACCAGGGTGCTCAGCGTGCGAACCGTTGAGGTCTTTCCGGCCCCGTTTGGTCCCAGGAATCCGAAGACCTCGCCGCGGTGCACACTGAACGAGACGTCTTCAAACGCCACGCGCTGACCGAACTGCTTCGTCAAGTGATTGACCACGATGACCGAATCGCTGGACACGGCATCTTGGGTCGCGTCAGCAAACTTTCCGGTGTGCGACACGATCGCTTCAGCGATTTCACGAGGAGATTGTGCGCCGTATATCGCGGGCGGCACGTTGACCTTCGCGGTTCCAGGTTCGAGCTCGTCGTCGGATTCGACGCCGCCCTCAGTGGCGACGACCAGCTTCTTGGTGCCGCCAAGGCTGTACGCCAAAGCGAGATAGAGACCAACAACGCCTGCGAAAAGTATGTCGCCAGCGGTCTTCTTGACTCCGGCGAGAGCCACAATCGCTCCGGCGACGGCAATCGCGGTGATCAGCCAGCCTTGCCACGTCGTCGGCCGAACACCGAAGCCGTACCGGCGTCGCGCGAACCACTGTCGTTTAACCACGGCGGTTTGGTGACGCAAGGTCTCCGGTGGTCTGCGTCACGCCCCAATCATAAGAGCGCAACGAATGTTGCATCGGTGAACCCGCAATCATCAATACGTCTACGACGCGTGACGATGAGCCCTGCGACGGGCGCGCGCGATCATTCGCAACGTCAAGAATGCAACGACGATCACGAGGTTCGCGTTTACGGCCGGCACCCATCGGACTTGTTCGTCCTTCACGACGTAGACGCCGACGGGCATCACCACGCCGCCAAATCCGCCACCGGAACCGGACGGCGCCACCTCAGCGTTTGAATCGCCCTCCCCACTTTCGATGTCGTCAGTTTCGACATCCGACGGTGAACCCGAAGTGCCTTCGCCACCACCTCCGCCGCCCGCGACGAGTGCCACCGGGATGACCAGTGATCCGTCCTTTTCGTACGCCGTGCCGAAGGCGCGGCTCACCGACAAATGTTGAGCGACTTTTCCTAACAACTCTTGAACGTCCACATCACACCAGTCCTCTCCTACTGCCAACTCTTCGAATGTAGGCGCCGCTCGAGACGCTGAGCGAACCGTGAAGTCGCACTGGAGTGCGTGGCCCGGTTACTTGTCGAGTTCGGCCAGTACTTCGCCGATGACCTTGGTCATTTTGTGCGCCGGGAGCGGCTCTCCCCCTTCGGCCTCGGCCACCTCTTCGGAGAAGGCCTCAACTGAATGCGTCCCACCGATCAGCACGTGGCGCAAGGCCTCGCCGCTCGCTTCGGGGTCATTCACGTCTTTGAGCGCACCGGCGACGTCGTGTTCCGGGGACTCAGCCACGGCGTGCACGACGTTCATCGCCTCTTCTCGCCCACTCGCGGTCGAAACAGCGGGAGCGCGGTCGGGGTTCTGTTGAAGATCCCATTCGGCGAGAGCTTCGTTGTAGCCACCTTCACCGGGATGCAACAGTCTCGTCGTCGGCGCTTCCACAGCTTCGACGACATCACCGGCCGGAGCAGCCGTCGCGTCGTCACTATCGTGATGGCGTCCTTCGGCAATGGGCACCAACAAACTTCCGTCATCGTTTCGAATGATCTCCATAGCGTCGCTCCTCGTGGACACCACGTCGTGTCCTTCACGACCAACTTAAAGGGCGCTCCCCACGTGACAATCAGTGCGGATTATCTCCCTTGTCTGTCATGGCATCGTTGAACACGTACCGTGAAAGAATTCACAAGTGATTCTCACAGAGAAGGAATGACGTTGAAACTCACGGTAGCCATCGATCGCACGATCGGGCGAACGATCTATCGATGGCACGTGCGTCTCTATCGACTCACGCGGGGATTCATCGGTCATATGAGCCCGGTAGGTCCGATGCTGATTTTGGAGACCCGAGGTCGAAAGAGTGGACTCAGGCGATCAGTCACGCTCCTCTACTACGAGAATGATCGTCTGTATTACGTCGTCGCTTCCAATGGGGGGCGACCGGACCATCCTGAGTGGCTATTGAACGTTCGTCAGACTCCCGAAGTGACCGTTCAGGTAGGCGCGGACCGATTCGCGGCACGAGCCCGTGCGGTTCCTTCAACGGATGAACCCGCACTATGGAACGAGCTCGTGAATCACTACGGCGGATGGGGCGACTATCAACAGATGACCGATCGCACGATTTTCTTTGTCGAACTGGCACCGACGCGGCGCGATGATTAGTTCAGGTACGAATGCCGGCGATCACGACGTCGAACATCGGATTGACGCGCGACTGATCAGGTGCCTGCTCATTGGCGATGACGATGCCGTGCATCAATCGAAGTAGATCGACAATCTGGACGTCTGGTCGTACTTCGCCGTGCTCCTGCGCGTGCCTCAAAAGCACGGCGCCGGCCTCTCGCATGTCGACGCACGCTATTTGAATCTCCGTGCCCTCCGTGTGCTTCGCGTTCATGACGGCGGCGCCCATGCTTCGCCCGTGTGCGCCAAAGTCCATTTGCAGGCGCAGCCAATCGATCAATGCGTCGAGCGGCGCCGGAGCGGCTCTCAGCTCTTCGGCGCGTTGACGAAGTTCAAGGGCCTCGTCGAGGAACGCGGCCTCGAGCAGGGCCTGACGGGTCGGGAAATGGCGGTACAACGTCCCAATCCCGACACCGGCGTTGCGGGCAATGTCTTCGAGCACGATGTCGCCACCGCGTTCAGTGACGGCGACGCGAGCGGCGGCCAAGATCACGTCGTAGTTATGCTGAGCATCTGCACGGCGAGGACCCTTCCTCACCCCTGTTTCGCTCATCGCCACTCCCTCTAAAAGGACTGCCACCAAAGATTTCGAAGAAATACTTGCAACCGGAGGCAACCTCCGTATAGTATGTGGAGGCACCCTCATGTTAGGTCCTCCGGAGACCAAAAGCAACGCCTTCGGGTAACGAGGTTGTCCGATGATCGAATTTCCGGAGTTTTAAGCCTCTATTCCAAAAAGGAGCCCCCGTGCCTCTGACCTCTCACGCCCAAAAGCGTGCCTCAACTATCGCCTTAGCCATCATCGTTACCTGTCAGCTGATGTTCGTACTTGACGCCACTGTCGTCAACATTGCTCTGGTACCCATCAAACACTCGTTGCACTTCAGTTCGGCCGGTCTCTCATGGGTTATCGACGCCTACAGCTTGGCCTTCGGAGGACTACTGCTCCTCGGCGGTCGAGCCGGTGACGTGTTTGGTCGCCGACGCATGCTCGTCATCGGTCTCACAATCTTCACCGCGGCATCGCTACTCGGTGGGATGGCGACGACGTCGACGATGTTGCTGCTCACTCGTGCCCTCCAGGGAGTCGGCGCCGCAATGGCGGCGCCCAGCACTCTGAGTCTGATCAGTGCCACCTTCGAAGAAGGACCCGCCCGCAACAAGGCGCTGGGCATCTTCACCGCGGTGTCGGCCGGAGGCGGCTCACTCGGCCTCATCTTGGGAGGGGCTTTGACGTCGTGGGTGTCATGGCGCTGGGTCTTGTTCATCAACGTGCCCATCGGCATTGCCATCGTCCTCTTGGCCCCGCGCTTCGTACCGGAACCGCCGCGCAACGGTGGACGCCTCGACGTCGCCGGCGCGGCGTTGGTCACCGGCGGTCTTGGCAGCCTCATCTACGGCTTCATCCGAATCGCGGAACACGGCAGCCGCTCGGTCACCCTCAGTTTGTTCGCCCTCAGCGCGGTGTTGCTCGTCTCATTCGTGCACGTGGAGAAGCGACGATCACAGCCCCTCTTGCCGATGCGACTGTTGACCGATCGACTTCGGGGCCCGGCGTACTTCACGATGATGCTGGTGCCGTCGGTCATGTACGGCGTCTTCTTCTTCATCAGCCAGTACCTCGAGAGCGACCTGCACTTCAGCGCCATCGATGCGGGCTTCGCGTTCCTGCCGATGACCGCTCTGATTTTCACCAGCTCACGCGTCACGCCGCGGCTGGTGAGTCGGATCGGTGCTCGACCGATACTCCTCTTCGGTCTCTTCGCACTTGGCGTGGCGACACTTTGGATCTCGAGGGCGACGCCGTCCCAGAGCTATTTCGAGAGCCTGTTCGGACCGCTCGTTCTCTTCGGCATCGGGGCGGGATCGTGCTTCTTGCCCCTAAGCGTCACGATTCTCCAAGGAGTGCCCCGCGCCGACGCGGGCGCTGCGTCGGGAATGCTCCAAACCATGCAACAGACCGGCGGCGCCATCGGTGTCGCTGCCCTCTCGAGCATCGCCATCGCCCACGGCCGTTCCGACGCACTCTTGACCGGCGCGGGCATCATCGTCGTGGCGCTCCTCGTCGCCTACGTCGCCATTCGACCGACCCAGAATGTCGCCTCGAACGCCGAAGAGAACGCCGAGGAGATGGTCGCGCTGGCGATGGTCGAATAGCCCATTGGACGCCATCTCGGCGACTTCGCCCAACGGCGTTGTCAACTTTGCACAGAGCCCCTCCCAATTGGGAGGGGCTCTGTAACGAAAACCGTTCTCCCCGATACCGTTATGAAGGCAATGCGCGAAACGCCGACGCGGATCGCGAGTGAAGGAGTAGCGATGAACGAAAAGTACGTGAAGGACCCGGAAGCGATCGCACGGTTGACGCCAGACCAATATTCCGTGACGCAAGAGAGCGCCACCGAACCGGCCTTCCGAAATGAATTCTGGGATCACCACGAAGCGGGGCTCTACGTCGACATCGTGTCCGGCGAGCCGCTCTTCACCTCGACCAAGAAGTTCGACAGCGGCTGCGGTTGGCCGAGCTTCACGGCACCAGTCAATGCCGAGAACGTGATCGAGCACAAGGATCGCAGTTTTGGCATGACGAGAATCGAGGTGCGTTCCTCGAACGGTGACAGTCACCTCGGCCACGTGTTCGATGACGGCCCCAAAGAAGAGGGTGGTCTTCGCTACTGCATCAATTCGGCGGCGTTACGATTCGTCCCGTACGACGAACTTGATGCCTCGGGCTACGGCGACTACAAGCATCTCTTCGACAACGCGACACCGAAAGAGGAGGCGTCACAATGACTATCGAAACCGAGACCGCGGTACTCGCCGGGGGATGCTTTTGGGGAATGCAGGACCTCATCCGGAAGCGTCCCGGTGTCGTCGCGACACGCGTGGGCTACACCGGTGGGAACGTTGAGAACGCTACGTATCGACACCACGAAGGCCACGCCGAGGCGATCGAGATCATCTACGACCCCACGGTGATCTCGTACCGGGACGTCCTCGCGTTCTTCTTCCAGATTCACGACCCGACCACGACGGATCGACAAGGTAACGACGTCGGCACGAGTTACCGTTCGGCGATCTTCTATCTAGACGATGCGCAGCGTCAGATCGCCGACGACGTGATCGCCGACGTCGACGCCTCGCGACTCTGGCCGGGCAAAGTCGTCACCGAGGTCGGCCCGGCTGGCCCGTTCTGGGAAGCCGAACCAGAACATCAGGACTACCTCGAGCACTACCCCAACGGTTACACCTGTCATTTCCCGCGACCGAATTGGGTACTGCCTCATCGCAGTGACAGCGTGACCATCTGAATCTCCAACGTGGGGCCACACCAATGGTGCAACACCTCAGAGCGCGACACCCAATCGCACCTTCACGGTGTCACCAATACCTATACCTTCGGCCGTACGAACGGCGCTCTTGAGCGGCACGACGTATCGTCCATCCTTTGGAAAGAGCGACGTCGTCCATTGAGTCAAGCCGATCGTGGCCTCAACAGGAATCATTCCCCAGCCGTAGGTGACGAGCGATGACATCGCTTCGAGTTCAGCGCTCTCTTCGTCGGGCACCGACACGAAGAAGAACGGAGCGGGTCCGCGCCACTCCCACACCTCGCCGACGAACTCCATTTCCATCCGGTCACCATAACTCTCGTCAACTTCTCACTGGCTGCTGATCTCTACCTATTGAACTTTCGTCGTTGTCGTCGTGAGATCGTCGGAACGACCTTCGGCGAGTCGCGACTACAGCGAATTCGCGAATGCCGCGATATCGGCTGCGGTGCTGTGGCTGACGTCCGGACAAAGCGGCGGAAACACCTCCACCCCGTGACTCGTGCCGAGCACGACACGACCTCTCGCGGCGACTCCGGCGCCCAACAGCAATCGGTAAAACGCAATCCCTTCATCACGTAGAGGATCGCACTCGTTCACGCTGATAACCGTGGGAGGGAAGCCGGTGACGTCCTCTGATGTGGCAAACCCGGGCCAGGCCAATGGATCACCCGCCTCAAAGGCCTCAATCCCGTAGCCCATCGCTCCACGATTGTTGAAGAGGTTCAAAAAGATTCCGTTGTTCTCGACCGACGAGGGATAGCGGTCGTCCGGCCACTGTCCGGCGATGTACGGGCACAGGGCGTACAGCCCCTTGACCAAACCGAGATCGCCATCGCGCTTCAGTTTGAGACCGGTCGCAAGGGTCAGATTCCCGCCGCCGCTCTCACCGCCGACGATTATTCTCGCTGGGTCGATTCCGTATTTCGACGCGTTCGCCACGGTCCACTTGAGACCGGCAATACAGTCATTCAAACCGGCCGGGAACGGCGCGACGTCGAGCACCTTCGACGGCACGACCGCGTTGCGGAATTCGACCATCACGACGACGACGCCTTTCGACGCGATGATCCTCCCCCACGCGCGGTAGTTCCCGTCGAAACTCGACATCGACGCCATCCCGCCGCCGTGGATGTAATACACGCAGGCCAGCGTTTCATCCGTGTCGGGACGGATGACTTGCACTTTGATGGTGTTGCCGTCGGGCAACGACACGAGGTCTTCGGTCGCAAACCTCAAACCGACTGACGGCGCTACCTCTTCACTGTCACCCAGGTCCATAAAGGCCGTGACCATCTCGCTCTCCGCCACACCTTCCGGCGACGCGGCCTCGGCGATCATCTGTTCTCGACTTTCGGAGTCCCTCACTTCAGCGTCCGGGAGCACGCCGAGCACCGCCTTGACCCGCGGGTCTAAGCGAACATCTGATTCAAGGTCGTACGCCACACTGCCTCCTCCGGCCACATTGTCGAAAGACTAACGTTCGCCGCCAACGGCATTTGAAACTCTCCTCTGACGAATAGCTGGCGCATCGTCAGCTCGCGTTTCTCCGTCGTCGCGTCGACATCTCCCGAAGTCTCCTCCAAACTCTCGACCTAGACTTACGCGAATGCTCTCGAATGTCGAACCAGTGCGTTCAACAGTTCGAATCGACCACGATGTGCTCGAGTGCTTGGACGCCGTAACTCGATTTCGGTCCAGCGACGAGCGCGCGCGTGGAGTCATTCCACAACGTGGCCGCCGAGGATAATCGTGGGATTCGTAACCAATGCGCAGAACTCCGATGTGGTCAGTCTCGGTGACGTCGTCACGGACGAGTTCATCCAACTTCCCGAGGGACTCGTGCGCGTGCGCCATGACGATGACGGGCGATGGCTCGAGATTCCGCTCGGCGCCAAGTTGATCCTTGAAGAGGATTCCCTCCCCGCCACTGGTGGGAGTGCCGCCAACGCGGCGGTGGCGATGTCGCGACTCGGGCTACGCGTCGGCCTCGCCAGCTTCTTGGCTCATGACCAAATTGGTCTGGACATCTTGAGTGCGATGCGCAGCGAAGACGTTGACACGAGCCTCATTCACGTCGATTCACCAAGTCACACCGTTCGAAACTTCGTCCTGACCTTTGGCACTGAGCGCACGATCCTGGTGCGACACGCCGATTTCAACTACCACTGGAAAGGATTTCGGGACTTCGAAGTTCCGGCCTGGCTGTACGTCAACTCCCTTGGCCCCGACGCGCTGAGCTACCAAGATGAGCTCGCCGACTGGCTGGACCATTTCTCGAACGTCCGACTGGCGTTCCAGCCCGGCACGTTCCAAGTGGAGGCGGGGACCGAACGACTCGCCCGTCTGTACGCCCGAGCAGAGTTACTCCTCTGCAGCGCCACTGCGGCCAGCGTGATCACCGGCGTCGCGTCGAGCGAGCCGGGCCGCGTGCTGGATGAACTCTTGAAGCTCAAGTCGCGCAACGTCGTGGTCTTCGACGACAGCGGTGGCGCCATCGCGGCGAACGGCACCGAACGGCTGCAGATCGGTCCCTACGTCGACACGCTTCCGCTGATTGACGTCACGGGGGCTGGCGACGCGTTCGCATCGACCATGGTCGCCGCATTCGTCAGTGGACTGCCCTTGCGCGAGGCCCTGCGCTGGGCACCCGTGAACGCCGCAACCACGTCGAATCAGTACGGGACGCAGGTCGGACTCGTACGCCATGACGACCTCATCGATCGCCTCGACGCCGTGCAGTCTCAGTTCGTCGCCCGCGACCTCTAGACCCGACGCTCGCCGACGTCCAACGGCGAGCCGGCCACCATCGCGTCACCGTGACCCGGGCGCACGCGCCGTCGCATTCCCCTTGGTTCGTCACGCGATTCGACCCGCGAACTAGTGACGTTTGGCCCTACGTCGTCGGTTCCCTGCGGAACCAAGATGAGTTCGATGCGAGACGGCAGTTTCGTGTCGAACAAAGGAGTCCCAGGTGACGATTCGCGTAGCAATCAACGGCTTCGGGCGCACGGGGCGCTCGCTCCTTCGAGCCGTGCTCTCTTCCCACCCCGAAATCGAAGTCGTGGCCATCAATGATCTTGGCGCTCCCGAGGCACTCGCTCGACTCTTCGCTCGAGACTCGGTACACGGTCGATTCCCGGAACCCGTGCGCATCGATGACCAGGTGATGTTGATCGGCGAGCGCCGCATCCAGATGCTCGCCGAGCCCCACGCGAAGGCGCTGCCGTGGGAAGAAATGGGCATCGACGTCGTCGTCGAATCGACGGGCAAGTACACCAAGCGCGAGAAGGCCACGGAACACCTGGAGGCGGGCGCCACCCGCGTGGTGATTTCGGCACCGGCCCAGGACCCCGATGCCACATTCGTGATGGGGATCAATGAGGACCAGTTCGACCCGGAGAAGCACTTCATCATCTCGAACGCTTCGTGCACGACGAACTGCTTGGCACCCCTCGCGAAGGTGCTCGACGAGGCCTTCGGCATCGAAAATGGCTTCATGACGACCGTGCACGCCTACACCGACGACCAGAGCCTGGTCGACGCGCTCCACAAGGATCCTCGCCGCGCCCGCGGTGCGGCCATCAACATCGTCCCGACGACGACCGGCGCCGCGAGGGCCACGGGACTCGTGATGCCCAGCGTGGCGGGACACCTCGACGGCCTCGCTCTACGCGTCCCCATCCCCGACGTGTCGATCACCGACTTGGTCGCCACGGTGCGCGCGACGCCCAGCGTTGCGCAGATCAACGAGGCCTATCGCCGCGCCGCTAGCGCGGGACGACTGGCGGGACTGTTGGAATACTCAGATGAGCCACTGGTCTCGAGCGACATCGTCAACTCCTCGGCCTCGTGCGTCTTCGATTCCGGGCTCACGATGGCTCAGGGCAATCTCGTGAAGGTCCTCGGATGGTACGACAACGAGACCGGTTACTCGAGTCGCTTGGCGGACCTGACCTCGTTGGTCGGCTCCACCGAGCGCCGCTAGAGGACGTCGAGCTCGTGTTCCAGATCCGCTTCCACGGGCGTGGGGGGCAAGGTGTCGTCACCGCAGCGGAGATGCTCTCCGTTGCCGCGTTCTCTGAAGGAAAGTTCTCCCAAGCGTTCCCGAGTTTTGGCTCAGAACGCACGGGCGCACCGGTCGTCTCATTCTGTCGCATTGATGACCGACCAATCCGAAGTCGAGAGCCCGTGATCAATCCCGATGCCCTGATCATTCAAGACGTGACGCTGATTCACCAGGTCGATCTCTTCGCCGGACTCTCGAGCGAGGGTTACGTGTTGATCAATACCTCGAAGAGCTTCGACGAGCTCGGTCTCGGTGATTACTTGAGCACGTTCCACCACGAACGCCTCCTTACCTGTCCGGCGACCGAACTCGCCCTCGAGCATCTCGGGCGACCGCTCCCCAACGCAGTGCTGCTCGGCGGTTTTGCCGCCCTCACCTCACACGTCACTCTCGAGTCGATCGCGACCGCGATTCGCCAGCGTTTCATTGGCGACACGGGAGAACGAAACGTCGCGGCCGCCACGGCCGCCTATCAACTCGTGGTGAAGGCAGAACAGGAGTTGGAACGTGCTGCAACAAATTGAAGGGTCGAGGGCAGTCGCCGAAACAGTGGCACGATGTCGCCCCGAGGTGGTCTGTGCCTATCCGATCTCGCCCCAGACGCACATCATCGAGGCGATCGGCGCCATGGTGAAGGCGGGCACGCTCTCGCCGTGCGAGTTCATCAACGTCGAGTCGGAATTCGCGGCGATTTCGGTCTCCATTGGCGCGTCCGCCGCCGGGGCGAGGGCCTACACCGCCACTGCGAGCCAGGGCCTGTTGTTCATGATGGAGGCGGTCTACAACGCCGCCGGCCTCGGGCTGCCGATTGTGATGACACTGGCCAACCGAGCGATTGGTGCGCCGATCAACATTTGGAACGATCACAGCGACGCGATGGCCGCTCGCGATGCCGGTTGGATCCAACTCTTCGCCGAGACGAATCAGGAGGCCGCCGACCTGCACGTCCTGGCCTTTCGCCTCGCTGAAGAGCTCTCTCTTCCGGTCATGGTCTGCATGGACGGCTTCATCCTCACCCACGCCGTTGAAGGCATCGACGTGCCCGAACAACGTGATGTCGACGCCTTCTTGCCGAGCTACGAGCCGCGACAAGTTCTCGACCCGGCCCATCCGATCTCGATCGGCGCGATGGTCGGACCGGAGGCCTTCACCGAAGTCCGGTACCTGTCACACCTGCGCCAACTCGACGCCCTCGATCTCATCCCTACGCTCGCCTCGGAGTTCGCCTCGACGTTCGGTCGCCCGAGCGGCGGACTGATCCATTCGTACGAGACGGACGACGCGACGACCATCGTCGTCGCGTTGGGCTCCGTTCTCGGCACGATCAAAGACGCGGTCGATCAACGACGTGCACTGGGCGACCAGGTCGGCGTGGTCGGTATCACCACCTTTCGACCGTTCCCCTTCGACGAGGTCCGACGGGCATTGGCGAACGCCGAGAGAGTCGTGGTCGTCGAAAAGGCCTTCAGTGTCGGCTACGGCGGCGTGCTCTCCGCCGACGTCGCCTCAGCGACACACGACGCGTCGCCTTGCCTGCACTCCGTGGTCGCGGGACTCGGTGGTCGCGCGATCACCCAGCACGGCATCGAAACGATGCTCGATGACGCGACGCGGGGTCACTTAGGTTCGGTCACCTTCATGGACCTCGACCTCGACATCGTCGATTCAGAACGGGCCCGCATTGGAAGCCAACGTCGCTCGGGTCCCTCCGCCGAGAACGTCCTCTTGGACCTCGGCGCCGTCGCATCCAGGATCGGTTGAACACCATGACGCGACGACCTGTCCACTTCTACCAAGTCGGGAGCTTCGCCGTAGGCAATCGGCTGCTCGAAGACGGTGATCGCACCGTCCAGTCCGATCCACAACGCTCGGACTCACTTGATTCCGGCCACCGCGCGTGTCAGGGATGCGGTGAGGCGCTCGGCGCTCGCTACGCGCTCGACGCGGCCATGCGGGCTACAGAAGGCCAGCTCATCGCGGTGAATGCCACGGGATGCCTCGAGGTCTTCTCGACCCCCTACCCCGAGACTTCGTGGCGCATCGCGTGGCTCCATTCCCTGTTCGGGAACGCGCCGGCCGTCGCCACGGGCGTCGCGGCGGCCATGAAAGTGAAGGGCATGAGCGACGTTCGCGTCGTGGCCCAGGCCGGCGACGGAGGGACGGTCGACATCGGCTTCGGCTGCCTCTCGGGGATGTTCGAACGCAATGACGACGTCCTGTTCATCTGCTACGACAACGAGGCGTACATGAATACCGGCGTGCAGCGATCAGGCGCCACGCCGC